>ENA-OSET01003381-OSET01003381.1-sediment-metagenome-genome-assembly--contig:-NODE-3381-length-14699-cov-3.392422_pt1 | contig 14699 bp, 10 predicted proteins | sample MGYA00237882_ERZ534229 | MGnify/ENA primary metagenome ERZ534229 (study PRJEB26408, sample SAMN06266212) | sediment metagenome | isolation source: Hudson Canyon methane seep mesocosm | place... | reverse complement strand
ACCTTATAATATTTTTTTAAGCTATCTACGTGCAAAGTTATTTCTCCAGGTGGAGTTTTATCTGTTGTTTGAGTTGCCTTTCTTTTCAGATTCCAGTTAATATCTGTTGTTCTTATACAACGACTAAAATGTTTGCTATTGCCCTCAATCGAAGCCATCTTTATAGCTGAACTATTGCACAAACCTTCAATAAAATAATCACACCGAGGTCCGAAATTACAACCTTGTGGTCTTTCATGAGGTAAAGGAAAATTTCCTGGGATCGCAACTAAAGGCCGGTCATTCTTGTCTGCTCCAGGTAGAGGTATAGACCTAAATAGAGCTTCCGTATAGGGGTGCCGCATTTTGTTAAAAACGGTATCAATTTTGCCAGTTTCAACCGCTTCTCCAGAGTACATTACACAAATACGATCACAGGTCTGCAAAATTAATCCCAAATTATGAGAAATAAAGAGCATCGAAGTACCGTATTTTTTTCCTAAATCTTTTACTAGTTCAACTACAGCAGCTTCAACTGTGACATCAAGTGCTGTCGTAGGTTCGTCTAAAATCAAAAGTGATGGCTTTGACATGAGCGCCATAGCTATTACTATTCGCTGTTGTTGGCCACCAGAAAGCTGATGCGGGTAGGCATCTAGCCTTTCCGACGGGTTAGGAATCCCGACAAGTTCAAGCAGCTCAATTACTTTCTGACTCACTTTATTCTTTGGTGTTTTTCCGTGGAGAACTAGTGTTTCAGCAATTTGTTTTTCAATGCTATGCAGAGGGTTGAGCGAAGTCATCGGCTCTTGAAATATCATCCCGATTCGCCTGCCACGGATTGCTCTTAGTTCGTTGTCTGAAATCTTAAGTAGATCTTTGCCATCAAACATAATTGAACCGCTAGGAAAGGAGGTTTTATCCTTAGCGTGTAACCCTAAAATAGATTGTGCTGTGACCGACTTACCAGAGCCGCTTTCACCCACTATCGCAAGCGTCTTACCTTTGAAAACGTTTATATTTACGTTTTTAACGGCGTCAAAAGTTTGATGACCCTGATGAAAACTTACAGATAGATTTTGAATCGCTATTTGGCAATCATTGAGAATGTTTGTCATGACTAAACCTTTCTAGGATCAAATGCATCACGAACCGCTTCGCCGATGAATACTAATAACGACAGCATAACGGCCAGAACAACAAATGCAGAAGCACCTAACCATGGAGCATGTAAGTTGGTTTTTCCTTGGGCAATCAACTCGCCTAATGAGGGCGAACCGGGAGGTAAGCCAAATCCTAAAAAGTCCAACGACGTTAGTGTGGTGATAGATCCGGTCAAGATAAAAGGCATAAAGGTTAGCGTCGCCACCATCGCATTTGGAAGCATGTGTTTAAACATAATGCCTTTATTATCTAGGCCTAAAGCGCGAGCGGCTCGAACGTATTCGAGGTTTCGGGCGCGAAGGAATTCTGCTCGAACAACGTCAACCAAGCCCATCCAACTGAACATAAGCATAATGCCCAACAACCACCAGAAATCTGGCGTAATCATACTGGCCATTATAATGAGTAAGAATAGAACAGGAAGGCCAGACCATATTTCAATGAAACGCTGGCCGATAAGGTCTATCTTTCCGCCATAGTAGCCCTGAATCGCGCCTACAATTACACCAATTATTGAGCTGAAAATAGTCAATGTCAGGCCGAACAACACAGATATTCGAAAACCATAAATTAATCTAGCGACAACATCTCGCGCTTGGTCGTCGCTTCCTAGCCAGTTGTCGGCAGAGGGTGGGGCGGGTGCCGGAACAGGTAAATTGTAGTTGATCGTGTCATAGCTGTACGGAATGAGTGGCCATAGCATCCAGCCCTTATCTTCAATAAGGCCTGCGACGTATTCATCGCGGTAATCAGCTTCGGTTTCGAAGTCGCCGCCAAAGACCGTTTCTGGATAAACGTTGAGAAAAGGTAAATACATTTGATCGTCGAAATAGACCGCTATGGGTTTGTCGTTAGCGATAACCTCTGCAAATAAAGTGACAAAGAAAAGAATCGAAAAAATGATTAATGAATAAAAGCCACGCTTATTGTTTTTAAAGTTAGATAGACGCCGTTTGTTCAAGGGTGTCCAAGAGTCAGTGGAGAACATGGGCTTAATTCTCCCTGCTTGCGAAATCGATTCTAGGGTCGATGAACACGTAGGTAAGATCACTGATTAATTTTAAAAATAGCCCCATTAAAGTGAATACAAATAACGTACCGAACATAACAGGGTAGTCACGGTTGAGCGTTGCTTCGAATCCGAGGAGGCCAAGTCCGTCAAGTGAGAAAATAACTTCGATCAACATGGACCCGGTAAAGAATATACCTATTAGCGCGCTTGGCATGCCAGCAATAACAATTAGCATGGCATTTCGGAACACATGGCCATAAAGAATTTTGTTATCAGTAAGGCCTTTGGCTTTGGCTGTAATAACATATTGTTTGTTGATCTCATCCATAAATGAGTTTTTCGTGAGCATAGTCAGTGTCGCGAAGCCCCCGATTACGATCGCTGTGATGGGGAGTGTCAAGTGCCATATATAGTCAAATAGTTGCTCGCTAAAGCTCATACTACCAAAATCAGGCGACACCAAGCCTCTTAGTGGAAAGACATCAAAATAACTACCGCCAGCAAACAATACGATGAGTAGAATGCCAAACAAAAAGCCAGGTATCGCGTAGCCGATAATAATGATACTACTTGTCCAGATATCAAAGCGGGTGCCATCTTTAATCGCTTTTTTAATTCCGAGCGGAATCGAGATCAAATAAATAATAAGCGTTGACCACAAGCCGAGTGATATCGACACAGGCATTTTCTCAAGAACGAGCTCTGTGACTTTTTTGTCGCGAAAAAAACTTTCACCAAAATCGAAGGTCATATAGTTTTTAATCATGATATAGAAGCGTTCATAAGCTGGCTTATCGAAGCCGTATAGTTTTTCTATTCTTTCAATTAGCTCTGGGTCTAGGCCTTTTGCACCCTGGTACTTAGACGAGCCGCTACTGGTTGCGCTTGAGGGATTAGAGTTTGTGAATTCGCCACTGCTACCACCCAAGCGAGCTTGAACATCTGACTCTAAGCCTTGAATTTGTGCCAACATTCGTTCGACAGGGCCACCGGGTGCCGCTTGAACGATGACGAAGTTCAACAACATGATCCCAAACAGTGTTGGGATCATTAGAAGCAAGCGTCTAAAAATATAGGCACTCATTATTTCTTAAACCACCATGTATCAATAGAGACACCTGACTTAGGTGAAGTAGTGGGTTTTTCGAGGCGTTTGGTGTACGCGATTCGTTCGATCGGGTTAAACCAATTTGGAATGACGTAATGTCCTGCGAGTAAAACTCTGTCGAGTGCGCGAGTTCGTGTAACGAGAGATTTTCGGTCTGGTGCACTGATAACTAGGTCGATTAATTCATCGATGACGGGGTCTTTAATTCCTGCCATGTTCCGCGAACCCTCTGTATTGGCCTTGCTCGAATGCCAATATTCACGTTGCTCGTTACCGGGCGAATTAGATTGCCCAATGCCCGACACCATGACATCAAAATCAAAGGACCGTCTTCGATTAACATACTGTGAGGTATCAACGACCCGAATACTTGTCGTGATGCCAAGCTTTTCTAGGTTTTTAATAAACGGCTGAACAATTCGCTCGAAATCTTTTTGGTAAAGTAAAAACTCGAACGAAAATAATTTGCCGCTTTCTTTGTGTGTTAGTTTGCCATCTTTAACCGCCCAGCCGGCTTCTTTTAACAAGCCAATTGCGGTTCTTAAGTTTTTTCGTATGCTGTTTGGTTTCGTTGTATTAGGTACGGTATAAGCTTCGTCAAATACTGCTGATGGTAGTTTCGCTTTGTAAGGCGTTAATATTTCTAGCTCTTCTTTTGAGGGTAAGCCCGACGAGGCCAATTCAGAGTTTTCGAAATAACTATTACTGCGTGAATATTGGTTGTTGAATAGGTTTTGATTGGTCCACTCAAAATCGAAAGCAAAAGCCAATGCGCGTCTGACTCGAGGATCTGTGAATAGTTCGCGTCTGCTGTTGAACACAAAGGCCTGCATGCCTGTTGGCTTCTGGTGTTTTATTTCTTCTTTTATTAGTTCGCCAGAATCGAATTTTGGGCCATTATACGAATTTGCCCAATTTCGAGCGGTGCGCTCAACCCTGAAATCAAATTCGCCTGCTTTAAATGCCTCAAGTGCAACAGTATTGTCTTTGTAATACTCGTATACGATTTCGTCAAAGTTATAGCGTCCAACATTGATAGGAAGGTCTTTTGCCCAGTAATTTACGTTGCGTTTGAGTGTGACTGATCTACCTGGTTGAAATTCTTTTATAGTGTAAGGGCCATTACCGACAGGAATATCCAAAGATGCCGCGCCAAAGTCGTGTTTAGACCAGTGAGCTTTAGAAAATATCGGAATTTGACCGAGGATCAGTGGTAGTTCTTTATTTTCATTAGTTGAAAAAATGAACTGGATCGTAAGCGAGTCAATCACCTTTATTTCTGAAACATCTGCGTAATAAGCGCTATAAAACGGCTGTGCCTTCTCATGTTTGGTCAGTGTGTTGAAGCTAAAGGCTACGTCTTCAGTAGTGATCGCGCTGCCGTCGCTAAATTTTGCTTTCGGGTTTAAATAAAATGTGACAGAGGATCGATCCTCTGGCATGTCTATTTTTTCAGCGATTAAGCCGTATTCACTGAAAGCTTCGTCACCTGTGCTCTCAGTTAGTGATTGGTATAGGTAACCCACGCCTGAGGCGGGTACACCTTTAATAATGAAAGGATTAAAGCTATCAAAATTATCGCCGACCACGCCCAATTTTAATGTGCCGCTTTTCGGCGCATTGCTATTGGTATAATCAAGGTGAGTGAAGTCTTCTGCATATTTGAGCTCGCCATGCATGGCGACACCATGTTGAGGTGCAGCAATAAGGGGTTGAGAGAGAAAACAAACTGAAGCAATAATAGATAAGAATAAGCGCATGATTTTTGGTTTTTTTCTTGGTTTAATTAGAATAGCTAGCTAGAGAAAGATCCTAAAGCTTAATAGTAGAAGCGTCTACCGGTTTAACAATGTTTATCACATACATGCTTATTAACTAAACAAAATTTAAGTAAACTCGATACCAGCTCTAGCGAAGTTCCGTTTTTTTAAGCTTGCATCGTTTACATATAGATAAAGTCACTAGCTTGCCTTCTTTAACGTCGAATTTTGAATTGCTGACGACGTCCCATTTATGAAATCCATTTTTGCACAAAGTGTTGCCTTTATGCTTTTGTTTCAAATTAGGCTTCTTAAAGGGAAGTACATTTGTCATGGCGGCTTCCAGAGTATGAGAAAAACGGATACTATCACGTGCGCTCAATTTCAAGCACTTAAAATAATCAGGTAGGTTTAACGCGTACTAATGTCGAATAAGCGTTCCAGAGATAGAATGGTACTTTTTGTTGTACTGAGTTTGTTGGCTCACGCTGTGTTGGTGACCTATCTTATATGGAATCCACTTTTTGAAAAAAAAGAACAAGTCCGAAAGCAGACGTTTAACGTAAAGCTCTACAACAAGAAAAAACCAAAGAAGGTAGAAGAACGAGAATTCAAATCCAAGAAAGCTGAACCCAAGAAGGCCGAACCCAAGAAAGCTGAACCCAAGAAAGCTGAGCCCAAGAAAGCTGAGCCCAAGAAAGCTGAACCCAAGAAAGCTGAACCCAAGAAAGCTGAACCCAAGAAAGCTGAACCCAAGAAAGCTGAACCCAAGCAAGCTGAACCCAAGAAAGCTGAACCGAAGAAAGCTGAACCTAAGAAAGCTAAATCAAAGAAAGTAGAGCCGCAGAACCAAACTTCCCCTCAAAAGCGGCAAGGAACAATGCAAATGCTTGATGAGCGCGCTTTATCTCAAATGGTGGTAGCAAGTAAGAGTCTTGATAAACGTTTTGACAAAAGAAACCAGTCGGGAGAAAAACTTAAACGAAGCCTCAATATTTTTCAAAAGCAGGAGTTTAATTCAACGCTTCAATTAGCGTTTGGCCGTATTGAAAAAAATATCAATGCACCCCAGTGGGATGGAAAAAGATATCGAGGCGAGATTAATTTTTATACAGATGAATCTGGCAATATTGAGAAAATTGTTGTTAAGACGCCTTCGGGGCATGATGGTTTAGATCAGTCTATGGTCGATGCTTTAGTGAAAACAAAACGACTACCAATGCCTTCTGACAAAAAGGCAAGAGAAGTGATGTATTTAACACGAAAGCTATTGTATTACTCTGATGAAGATATGATTCGATAATGAAATCATACCAGCGTCGTTATTTGGTATTACTGCTTGTAAGCTTAGTGATACACATTTTGCTTTATCTTTTATTCTTATTGTTCCCAAAGGAAGAGCATGAGAAAGAAGAGGAGCAAACCTTCCAGGTCACGCTACGAGAAACGCCCGCGAAAGAACAAACTTCAATTGACGAAAGTCTCGAACAGCCGCTTCTTGAAGAGGTGGTAGAAAAAGAAAAAAAACCAGAAGAGCCGAATCCTGAAGAGCCTAAAGTTGAAAAACCTACACCTGAAGAAATTGTCCAAGAGACTGAGCAGGAGCCTAGTCCAGTTGATAATGCAGAAGAAATGTCGACATCCAATCAAGATGAAAGTGTAGAAGGTAAGGTCGTAGGTGGAGGGCAAATAAGCAAAGAAAAAGAATCAGAGTCGGCCAAACAAATGTCAGTAGAGCAGGTTGTAGACAGTCCTGCTAAGTTAATTGAAAAGGTTGAGGTTGATGAACTCAAAAAACCTGACGAGTTGAAGAAAGCGGAAAAGGTTCAAAAAGAAGAGCAAGCACTTGAAATACTCACATCAAAAAATGCGCAAGCTCTTGTACAGGCTGAAGAGATTGTACCAAGTTATCTTGATCCAGTAGAAGCTTATCTTGAAGAGGCTCAAAAGCAAGGTCAAGTAGATCCGAGCGCTTTTGAGGTGCTTTCTGGTATTAAAGAAGAGGTTGGTGAAAGTTTAGACGATACAGAGGTGGATAGTGCGATAGATCTTGGTATGCCAGGAAATATTTTAATGTTGGCTGATGCTCAATTGAATGAAGTAACGGTGCCGCAGCCTTTTAGTGACAAAAAGAGTAAGGAGTTAAAACTTGTCAATAAATACATAAAGCGCATGAATAAACAGGTCATGTCTTATTGGATTAACCCTTATCAAGGCAATCAAATTTTGATGGGAATTATTCAAATTGAATTAAATAGTAAAGGGTACTTGGTTAACTCATATGTTTATCGTGAAAGTGGTGATAAAATTCTTGATATATCGGTTTTGGATGCCATTCGCGCGGTAAGAAGGTTTAAGGTTCCTAAGAATGAAATTATTACTGAGCGTTATTATCAAAATTTGAAATTCCATTACAGCTCTATCGAGCAAGAAGTTGAATTAATGCCTTTTGAAACAGAATTGTCTACTAAACAAGAGAACTAAATGCCAGTATCTACAGAAAGTACAAAACTACGCTCGAAGTCAATCGAAAGAAATGCTGACAAATTTTCAGAATACGAAAATTTGCTAATTTTTGGACCACCTGAAAATGATGACTTAAGCTATTTAAATCCCAAAAAGGTGATTACTTTTGACTACAGAGTCTTTCAATCTCATCAAGCATCGTTAGGCGACCGCATTGAGTACTCATGTTCCCAGACGGAAGCTCAATTGTATGATGCTGTGATTATTTTTGTACCTAAATCAAAAAAAGAACTCGATTTAGTTTTGGCATTTTTAACACCAATGCTTGTAAAAAGCGCGAGTATTTATTTGGTCGGCGAGAAGAAGTCAGGAATAGAAAGCGCTGCGAAGCGGTTAAATGAATTAGGCTCGAATAATAGTAAGATTGACTCCGCTAAGCACTGTCAGCTTTGGCAAGTGTCGTTAGAGGAAAGCGTAGCTGAGTTCTGTTTGGCAGATTGGGTTGAGACCTTTAAGGTTAAGATTAAAGATATTGCGATTGAACTTGTTAGTATTCCCGGTGTATTTAGTTTTGGGCAGCTCGACATTGGTACAGACCTTTTACTGCAAAATATGTTTTCTCGATTAGATGGACGAGTTTTAGATTTTGGGTGTGGTAGTGGGGTGGTGGGTATTTATACCAAGTTACTGAACCCGAGTATTCAACTGGAAATGGTTGATATTAATATTCTAGCCATCGAATGCGCGAAGCGTAGTTGTGAACTTAATAATGTAGAAGCTAAAGTCTACCCGAGTGATGGTTGGAAAGATGTGAAAGGCAGGGTGAATGGTGTAGTGAGTAATCCGCCTTTCCATTCTGGTGTAGCAACAGAGTACCGAACAACTGAAGGGTTTATTCGAGGAGCCAAAGACAAAATGTCTAAACATGCGCCGTTCTTGTTAGTAGCAAATAGTTTCTTGAAATACGCGCAAATAATTGAATCAACCTTTGAACGCTGTGATATTTTAGCTGAAAATACAAAATTTAAAGTATATAAAACATTTCGGTAGGCCGTGTAGGCAATAAGATAAACACTGGGTAGATTAAGAGTCACGCGTTGTTTAACCGTGGCTCTTTTTTGTACTATTAGTTTTACACGAAATCTATTTTTAGATCATTTAGTCGTGCTTTCGAACTTTATTGTTAAATTTAGCCCAAAAAAAAGCCCTTGGGGTACAAGGGCCAGTCCACACTAGCAATCGCTAGGGATAAAAACTTCTATCTAAATAATCTGATGTTTGAAGAATAAAGCCAGTCTAATCATTAAAATTAGAATAAACACCCTAGAATTTGAACTGCGTCACAATTGATGTTTGATGGCTTTATGATCAATTGTTGAGTGTAACAATATGTGATAACTTGTGACTGTCAGTCGTATTTGTTTACTTAATGTTATTTTAAGTTAAGTTTGAATGATGTTTTCTACTTTATATTGGATGTAAAAATGTACATACAGAGCCCACAGCAGAAAAAGGCCCGCTTAAAACCTGTCATTATTTTTGGGTTTGTAATCTCTGCTTTTTCATCTCTTTCCGTAGCTGAATTACAGTGGTTAGATGAAGCGTCTTTATCAAAAGTCACTGGTAAAGCTGGTTTGACGATTGATATCGAGTCAAAAGTTTCGATTGCTGAAGTAGAGTACGTCGATAAAGGTTCTATGTATTGGAAAGATTATTCGTTAACTGGTATCGGTGGTGGCTTGATGGACAATGTCCGGGCGATGGTTGATTCGAGTAATGGCACTGAAACCCTTGGTAGGGGGTTTTCAGATGTTGCGATGCTAGCCAATGCAGGGTATCTAGATGCAACTGATACAGATGTCGCTTGGGCTTTGACTGAATATAACGACGGCTTAGGTGGTTTCGGTAAACAACAAAATGATGGTGACCTAGTTATACATGTTACATCACAAGATTTTGGTATTGATTTTTCGGTCCCGGCCAATGCTGCAGACCAAGCTACGAATATGCAGGCGATGAAAAATGCAATCGACTTCCATATACAGCAAGGTGATTTTGGTATTCGTAGCTCTGATAAATTGATAGAAACATCAATTACTAGAAACTTATCTATTGAGGGCTATCTAGGGTATTTAGATATCATTTTGAGAAATAATGGCGATGATATGCATGCTACTTCTTCCACTCCGGGGGAGCTTGGTAAGCCGCAAAATATTATGATTGGTGATTCATATATAGAACTTGATTTGAAGTTTCGTGTAGAAGATCTTGATGTCGATAATACAAATACAGTTGACCCCATTCTAGGGTTTGTTACAAGTAATGGGTACACATTACGAGATATGCGGATACATAATGAACGTGGGGGCGATACCTTAGGTTCTTTTGGTTATGCTAGTTTTCAGAGTAAAATTGCTGCCGCAAGTGGAATTCTTGCTACTGTAAGTGACTTTTCCCCAACGAATGAGTATGTTGATGGGCAAGCTATTTATGATATTAATATAAATATGGACTGGGATTTACCTCATATATCGTTTGGTGATTCCAACCAATCAATTGGGGAAGTTTATTTTACTGACTTAGTTTTTAAGAATACATCCTTAGTGATTTCTGCTCACAAATGATCTTCAGCATAAACAAAAAAAAGGTGCGTTAATCGCACCTTTTTTTGTTTATACCATTAATTATTATTTGCTTAACTCTTTTCGTTTTGCTCATTTAATACATGTATAACAGTATCTACAATTGATTGTGTTTGGCTATCGATCTCTAAGTTTACAAGTTCTCCTACGGAACAATTTTTAAATGTAGTCATTTCTAAAGTCTCAGGAATTAGGTGAACCGAGAACTCTTTATTATTCACTTCGCCTAAGGTCAGGCTACAGCCATTTAAACCTGCAAACCCTTTTGGAAACAAATAACGCTGATACTCATCGGGTGTTTCAAAGTAAATGCTATAGTTATCTTTGCTTTGAATTACGCGACTTATTTTAGTGGCGGCGTGGATGTGTCCTGACATTAAGTGGCCTCCGATTTCATCACCGAATTTTGCAGCGCGTTCAAAATTTACTTTGTCATCTGTGTGTAGAGTATCCAGATTTGTGACTGATAAGGTTTCTTGAATGACATCAAATGTAGCTATATTGTTTTTAATGTCTGCTTCAGTCACAGTGAGGCAGGTGCCGTTTATGGCGATGCTTGCACCTTTCTTTATTGCGAGTAGGCTTTCTTCAGGAAACTGGATGGTAAAAGTTTTGAAGTCGGTGCCTGTTTGAATTGATTGAATGCTGGCGATACCTTGAACGATTCCGGTGAACATATTAATTAAATCTCAATATTGTATTTAAGTCCGACAACTTGGTCACGACCATTTTCTTTAGCTTTATACAGGCACTGATCAGCAATTTCTATTAGTTTTAGTGCGTTGGCTTGATTATTCGGCTTGGGTGTACCGCTAGATACGCCTAAGCTAACCGTAAGGAATTGGCTAACTCCTGAATTGGTAAATTCAGTTTCACGAAAATGTTCTCTGATTTTTTCAGCTAATTTAATTGCGCCATCTAGAGATGTATTAGGTAATAGGATCGCAATTTCTTCGCCACCATACCGTGCAACAGTATCTGAAGGGCGATGGACGATTGATTGAATTAAGGCAGCCGACTTCGCGAGACAGTAGTCACCAAATAAGTGTCCGTACTCATCGTTTATTTTTTTAAAGTAATCAATGTCGATCATGATAATTGAAAAAGGCCAGCTTTCTCGCGCTGCGCGCTTATACTCTTTTTTGAAAGCTTGATCAAAATAATATCTGTTTTTTAATTGAGTTAGGCCGTCGGTTACACTTAACTCTTTTAGTTGTGTATTTGCCTCTTCTAGTTCAATTGTTCGATTTTTAACAAGTGTATCTAAATCCAGATTCATTTTTATTTGAATATCAAGTAGCTCGTTTTGTGCTTTTACTCTAAGTTCTTTTTCACTATTAAGTTTGTCGGCAAAGGCGATGGAAAGCAGACTTAATTCCACAAGTGAGCCGATCGCTAAATAGTATTCGGTTAGCACATTAGAGTTTATGATCTGCTTTGAATCTAATAGATACAGAATGACAAAGAATAAATAGCTAAACCAGGCTAAAGCAAAGAATCGAGCTGATCTTATCCCTTTTAGCCAGTACTTAACGCCAATATAAAAGCCTGTCAGTACCATGACTGAAGCACCAAGTAGCAGCATTTGTAGTGCGAAATGGTAAGAGACTACAGCGCTAGAAAGTGCGATGAATATAAAGCAGCCTATTAATATATTAATCCAGATTTGATCATATTTAGTTGTATTATAACTAAGGCCTAAAAATTTCTGCATGAAAATGACAGCGCTAACAGCCATCAAGATAGATGTAATGATTATCCCGTATTGATTAAATAGAGGGAAGTCTGGCCATAAATACTGAAAGCTTAAACCTGTTAATGTCCACTGAAATGAGGCACTACAGACAATGTAAATCAGGTAGAAAAAATAGCTTTTATCTTTAACAGTTAACCAAATAAATAAGTTAAAAATCAGCATAATTGAAATCGCACCAAAATAAATACCTGACACAAAGTTAAAAATTTTGGTTTGTTCATTCAATTGTGTTTGTGTTGCTAAATAAAGTGGTATTTTCAAAAGCCCTTCAGAACGTATTGAAACGTAAACATCTAAAAGGGTTTGCGATGCGGGGACAGGGAAAAGGAAATTTGGCTCAGTGTTCTCACGTGTTTTAAAAGGTAGGAGGTCGCCTGTGTGTATTTCTTTTATCGTGTTTTGTTTATCGACATAATAAATATTTACAAAATCGTGATGAGGATAGTTGATTAAAAGGTAGAGCTGTTCAGGATTTTGATCGATATTTCTTAGTTGAAATTTAAACCAAATAGGTGCGTTGATTTGGCCGAAATTCTGTGAAGAGTTTTGATTTTTAGTCCAATCAATTTGATTGATTCTTTTGATGTCATTAATTTTAAATTGAAAGGAATGATCAATAAAATATGAAGAATAAGGGAGTACGTTTATTCGATTGTTGAAGGTCTGTGCACTAATAGCAGTTTCTGTGTTTGTTGTGAGTGTTTCGGGCGTTACGGAGTGAGCAGAATTTGATGTGAGTACGAGCAAGATCAATACAACGATTATATTTAATGAGTTGTAGTTTGTTTTTGGTTTTATTGTTGGATGCATTTGGTCTCAAAAAAAACGTAGTCGGTATTTAAGTCGTGTGGTTGCAGGCGTTACTTAAATAAAGTATAGCACGATCTTGAGAAATGCATTTTTTATGCCGGATAGTGTAAATGTTCGAAAACAGAGGCCTGAGAAGGCCTCTGTTTTATACATACTTAAGGAGTGTTGCTAGCAGGGAAGGACATATCAGCTCCTGGCTTCGGCATGGTGAAATTATTGTGGCTATAATCACCTGATGCTGATTTTACACGCTCAATGAATGTTGATGCATTTGTAAGGGGGACGACATCTAATGGGAATACAGGATCGCCTCGTAAACCAAACATCCACCATACATCCGGGTAAATCCAGTTGTTAGCAAAGAAATTTTCCCAATGTCCTAGAATGTAATGTGAGGCGTTTAGGTTGTTTATAATGCCTTGCGGGTATTGGAATAACTCATTGCCTTGGTGTTCAATTGGTTCTTTGATTTCGTTAAAGTTTGCAACCGTTAAAATAGCAAGATCAACCTCTTTTTCGGCGAGTATTGTTGAAGGTATGAATCCTTTAGTTGGGTCACTTGCAGCATCCTCATAATGTAGGCGAAAGGCTATGTCGTTATTATCATCAAGAAAGTCTACAATGTAAGCGAATGACTGTCCTTCTCTCCATAAGAATGCAGAGGAGGGAACTTTGTCTAAATCTTGATCTAATTTCCCTTTTGATATTTCAAACAAAAATTCTATTTCTTCACCGATTAGGCCGCCATCAGCGTCTAAAATTGCGCCTTTAAACAAGGTCGCATTCGGCGCGTGATTGCTATTAATAGCCATTATGCGAATTTTTCCTGAGGGGTTATAAGCCCAAGTACCTATTTTTTCTTCGACTACGGGGTTTACGTTTAAATCTGCAGTGGTGGATGCTTGTTCATTTAATATATGTATTTTTTCGGGGTCAACAACTGATGAAACAAGGTGTTTCATTGTTTTAGAACCGTAAAGTTTTGCCTTTTTAGCATATGTTTCCATGATATAAGGCACATCTAAAAGGTGATCATAATGAGCGTGACCAACTAAAATCATATCGACATCTGAAACATCAGGGATTAAACGATCAACAGTTTTTTTACTAACGTGTGTATCAACAAGGAGGCTTAGAGGATCTGGGTTGGTATAAGATGGGGCAAACATGATTTGATCATCTCCCCAGTTGATCAGATAACCGCCGACACCCAATGACTTTATATTTACGCGCGGTGTTTGGTCAGGGGCTGGTAAATATACACCATCTAGACCCAAATCAGAGCCGTATTCGCTAATCAAATCGTCAAGTTGATTCGCTGATACGTTTTGTACTGAACAGGCCAGTAGGCTTGAAAATATTAGAACGGTAGTCTTGAGTTTTCTTTTGTTGTATTTGAAGTTAAATATTGTTGTTATCATTTAGTACTCTTTGTTTAGTTTATTTTTAAATTTATATTGGACTGTTCGATATTATTCTATTGCATTGTTCAGAACCCCCGACAAATAGGGTATGTTGTTTTCTTATGTGAACTTTGTTCCGTTGTATGTCACAAAACGTACATTTATTGTCTGTTACAAAAATAAAGTAAAGCTAAAGAGTTTGTATCTAAAACCGATATAGTTTTATAACTAAACTTTAGTCAGGATAAAAGTATACGTGGCCTCAGAACAATCTAAGAAAGCTAAAATGAAGGGTGAAGAGGCTATAGATCCACAGAGTTCGTCTGTACTAGCCAGCTCTTTACAGCAGCCTAAACCGAGAGCTAGTGGTAAAATTGTTGAACGCCGGCAGGAGGATCCAGCTAGTCCCGACGTTTCACGTGACCGTCGTTCGCAGGGGAATAGAAGGAAACTGCAAGATAAAACTAAGAATGAGAAAGCTGTCGCTCTTGAGCGGTTAACTGATCGAAATGAAATAATATTACAACAGCATCGACGTAAAATTCTTTTAGCGGGCTGTGAGCCTGTAATGGGGTTTAATTATGACTGCTTAGCAATGG
>ENA-OSET01003379-OSET01003379.1-sediment-metagenome-genome-assembly--contig:-NODE-3379-length-14702-cov-10.444171_pt1 | contig 14702 bp, 13 predicted proteins | sample MGYA00237882_ERZ534229 | MGnify/ENA primary metagenome ERZ534229 (study PRJEB26408, sample SAMN06266212) | sediment metagenome | isolation source: Hudson Canyon methane seep mesocosm | place... | reverse complement strand
GTTCCCCACATCCGTGGGGATGAACCGCCGTGGGTACATTTGAGCTTGAAGATACATTAGTGTTCCCCACATCCGTGGGGATGAACCGATGACGACTTAATACGCCCTTGCTGCAGAACAGTGTTCCCCACATCCGTGGGGATGAACCGTCCTGTTTTTGCTGCAAGGTTTTTTTAATCCAGTGTTCCCCACATCCGTGGGGATGAACCGTTTTTACTTATGACAAGCGCACAGGTATTGGCGTGTTCCCCACATCCGTGGGGATGAACCGCTGACCGGCTTTTTTTGCAGGCACTGGGTCTGGTGTTCCCCACATCCGTGGGGATGAACCGTTACCTTAAATTCGTCTAAATTATCGTCTAGTGTGTTCCCCACATCCGTGGGGATGAACCGTTAGATGAAAAAGCAACCAAAAAAGACCTTTTGTGTTCCCCACATCCGTGGGGATGAACCGCTACTGACAAAAACACTATTTTTCCCCCGCAGGTGTTCCCCACATCCGTGGGGATGAACCGTTTCTGATTTGTTGGGCTTGTTCTCTCAGTTGGTGTTCCCCACATCCGTGGGGATAATAATTGCTGATAGCTCAAGCTATTTTACAAAATTTCTCTCTCATTGTTTAAATGCTTCCCATCAATAGGATAAAATAGCGCGATAGAAATAAATTGGAAATAGCGACAATGATGAAAAAAGCAATTATTTACCTGCATGGATTCAACTCTGCATCATTAGATATAGAGGGTGAATTATTAACCAGCAAGGAAAAGCTTCTGGTTTTAGAACAATTCTGTTTACAAAAGGATATTCTGTTTTATACGCCCAATGTTGATTACAGGGATTTTGAAGGTATCGTAGAAGATATACTTTTTCAGTGGAATCAGTATTTAGATCAATCCTATGATGTGATTTTTATGGGCTCTTCAATGGGCGGCTTCAGCAGTGAATATTTGGCAATGAAGACAGGGTGTAAGGCTATTATGATTAATCCCGTCATTGTAGCAAGTGAGTTGTTGTCGCAGTTTATTGGTGTAACAGAAAATTATGAGACGGGGCAGCCTTACCAATGGGATCAGAATAATTGTAATCAGTATATTAAATATGAAAAGGAAATTGAAAATAGCGCCCAGTCTATAGATAGAACTATCTTATTAGATATGGCTGATGAATTAATTGATTCTGAAAATACAGTATTGGTCTATAAAGACAAAGCAAATGTTGTGGCTTATGACGGCGGCTCACATGGCTTTGAACATATTAAACAGGCATTGCCTGTGATTGAACAAGTGATTTTTGGCTAATGTGTTACGGAAATTTAACCCTTTTAATTAATTAAAACCATGCATGAACTTACCGATCGAGAGCTTTATGAAGCAATCGAATACGCTAGAAATATAGATGAAGAAACAGGGCGCTCAATTATGCAGAAATTTCAGATTGAACAGCCGGCTTTAGCGCAAACGCTCTTTAGTATTTTTCCTTCTCTGATAGCCAAGCAAAATCAAGAGATGGCGAATATGTTTATGGAGTTAAGTTTTGATGCACTTTGTGTCTATCAGCATGCTTTTGGTGACGTGCCGCCTCAAAGTGAAGAGTGGTTGGAAGGTCAAATGAAACTTCTGGATGCTGAATTACAATCATTGATTCCTAATCAGTCGATGGATAACAAGATAAAAACAAAGCTACAAAACCGATTTACTGAACGTGCCTATAATGAAGTGACACAGTTGAGGTTGGTAGAGGTCATGAATGAATCAATTGATGATTATGCGGCTGAAAGTGTTGGACGAGTTGACTCTGTTAAATTTACTCAAAACATGATGTTTACAATGATTCGCCTGCTGAGTAATCTTTATAGTCAAACGGCTGATCAGTCATAAATTAAAGGATGGCGGTGTTTCAAAAATAGATATGCTACACTCGGGCTGACATGTCTTAGATTATTTATTGGAATCCGCTATGAAAATACTTAATGTGTTAATCGCTTTCATGCTTGTGTCATTTGCTACAAATGTTCTGGCCTATGGCAGTAGTAGCAGTAAGAAAGCATGTGCTAAACCTCGACTGACTCAATTCACACCGGCTCATTTATCAAGCGTAACGACTCAGTCTGAATTTTCATTTCTTGCCTCGTCTTCAACGAATCCTGACAGTATTAGCGTCAATGCAAAAGGTCACGCTGTTGAAGTTGAAATTACTAAAGTTAATAAGGGCTACTCTGTTACCGGGAAGTTACCGGCTTCATTGCAGGGTAGTTATGCCAGAATCAATATTGAAGTGACGGGTACAAATAAGTGTAAAGCTAAAGATGGTTGGCTGCTTAAGATAGAGAATTAAATTTACTACCTGATACTCCTTAACGTTAGTTTGAGTTTTTTATGATTAGTTTATGAAGGCTTTTTCTAAACCAATCTGGGATGTATACAGAGAAGAAAGTGTTTTAATCAGCTGGTTATTTTTACGTGGCCTGGCGTTAATCTACTTTTCTGCATTTGCTTCGATGTCGGGGCAAATCGAAGGCCTTGTGGGTGAAAATGGTATTTTACCCGTTGCCTCCAAATTGGAATTGATTGAGCAGTTTTATCAACAGCAGAAGTTTTGGCAGATGCCAACGATTTTCTGGTTAGATGCGTCTGACTTGATGCTTAAATCTATCTGCTATGCTGGAATGGTGATATCCAGTCTAGTGCTGTTTAACATCTTCACTCGAGCAGGGTTAATCATTTGCTATGCCCTTTACTTGTCAATTGTTGAAGCGGGTCAGGATTTCACCCATTTTCAATGGGATGTTTTTTTACTTGAGATAGGTTTTTTGGCTATCCTTCTTAGCTGGGGCTCAGGTATTATTATTCTGTTGTTTCGTTGGCTGCTAGCCCGTTTCATGTTTATGGGCGGTGTTGTTAAACTTGCCAGTGGTGATCCATCCTGGGCAAATCTGACCGCTTTAAGTTTTCATTACGAAACTCAACCTTTACCTAGCGCAATTGCATATTACGCACATCACCTTCCCATGTGGTTTCACAAAGTATGTGTAGGCGGCGTGTTTGTTATCGAATTGCTTGTGCCGTTATTTGTTTTTCTACCACGGCGATTTCGGCTTTTTGCTTGTGCTGCTTTTGTTATGTTACAAAGTTGCATTATCTTAACTGGAAATTATACGTTTTTTAACCTATTAACCATTCTACTTTGTCTATTCTTATTACAGGATAAGGATGTTATAAAAATAATACCGACAAACCTAATCTCTAGGATTCAGAAAAAGAATTCAGTGCCTGGCACTACAGCAAACCTATGTGCAGGCGCATGGTCTGTTGTCGTTATGTTGGTTTGTGTCAGCCAAATATGGCTGTATCATTTTAATAGACCTACCTTTGAACCTTTGAAAACTTTACTGAGAACAACATCCAGATTCTCTTTAGTTAGTAATTATGGGCCATTTGCGGTGATGACCACTGCACGTCATGAAATTATTGTGCAAGGATCGAATGACGCTTTCAATTGGTTAGATTATCAATTCAAATACAAACCAGGAAATATAAAGCGTGAATTAGGCTGGAACATTCCTCATCAGCCGCGTCTTGATTGGCAAATGTGGTTTGAAGCGCTCGATTCGAGCAGAAAAAGTGTATGGTTTGACAACTTCTTAATCAAACTGCTGGAAGGCTCTCCACAGCTTGTTGCTTTACTGGGTACAAACCCTTTTGCTGAAAAACCCCCTAGATATATTCGTGCGATAGTCTATCGATATGCTTATACCTCGCAGGAGCAACGTAATAATAGTGGACAAATCTGGCAACGTAGAGAGCAGCGTGTATACAGCACGGTTATGACACTTGATCATCAAAGTTATAGTAAATAAGCATATTGAAGTCATTATACAAATGGATGGGCTCCTAGGCTCACCTACCAGCAATTCTTCCTGACTGTGTGTAACATAAGCTGTTTTATTTTTAAGCATGTTATAAAGTGAGAGAAGGCCTTAACTGATTGTTTTATTGAGTATAAAATAGTCAGGTGAGCAGCAGCCCAAGCGAGACAAAGTGTGAATTCAATAAATCAGCATACTATCAGTTCAGAATTACACAGAAAAAACTTAAATAGCCTAGTCAACTTGCATTTTGATAAAGCAAGTGATCGCATAAGTATCGTGTATAAAAATCACTTTGCAGCTACTTCAGTCGTTTTCGGAAGACATTGGAGGAATAAAAAAGACATTCCTAGTGACCTAGCGACTTTACCCCGTTCTGCATGGGCATCTTTAAAATCCCTATTTTCGATCAAGAAAAAACAATCTGATACAGCAAAAAAGACAGCTTCATTGTCAGGAAAACAAACGGAATTAAGAAACATAGTAGAAATTAAACTCCTTGACTTACCGGGTTTGGATAAAGAAATCCAAAAATATGTTGCTCAATACCAAAGTGACTTTGACTCAGAGTTAAATAGTTTATTTGTTGGCTTGTCTGATAAACAAAGAGCTGACATGGAACAAGAACTCTCTGAATACATTAAACGAATGAGCATACCAGTTGAAGGAGCGCGTGAGGCTCTCATGTTTGTTATAACGGGATTAATGGGTAAAGGATTGGGCGCAAGTGGATTTGGTAGCAGCATAGCGACTGGGCAAGCCGCAGCAACGGCAATTTACATGAGCCATGTGTCCTGGTGGACAGGGCTCTGGGCGAGCCTAACGGGAGTTCCTGCTTGGGTTACTGTTGCGGGAGCTAGTGGCGGCTTTATTGCAGTTGCTTTAATAGCGCCTTTATTTGCACCCTTATTGGAAGTAGGTATCAATAAATTTCGGGGGGAAAAAATATTGTTTGATATTGTTGATCAGGCGCGGAAACAAATGATTAAGCCACCTGATGATATCATTGATGTGCTGGGTAAATTAGCAGTTTATTTGCAAACACTTCCGGATATTATCGCCTTTTTAAGAAAAATAAAGCCATAATGCCTGCTCCACCACTTTGATCTGCTGCTCTAGAGCAGTCATAATTAAACGATTGCTTTCAATAGCGAGTACCCGTTTTCATCCTAAAAGCGTTCTTCTATTTGCTTCTTTGTGAGCCGTTTGGATGCATTACTATTGAGTCGGCTTACGGTATTGCGTGCATATACATTTCAATACTTAAAATATGCGCTATTCGCTGCTGAACCAACTGCCCAAAAACAGAAGGGGGTAGGTCTTTGAGTTATTATTCTTAATAAGGAATGGTATCTCCTAAAGATTGATTGCCGATGACGGCGTGCGACCTGACCCTATTTTTCTCCGATAATAGTTATGCTCCAAAATAGGATTGTACAAAGTTCCATTACATAGGAAGAGATATGGGTGAAACGATTTGCCGTAAAAAAAATACGGCAGATGTGTTGGTGTGCTACTATTCTCTTCTGAATAGTAGCTGAGAAGAAGGCTTTTCATGCTAGCAGATTAAGTATAAATGCTTTAGGAGGAGTGATGTTATCAAGTGTATCAATCAAGAACTTTAGAAATTTTTCCGATTGGTATAAATTCAGCTTACAATCAAAAAAGCAATATGAATTTAACACCAAAAGTGTAGTAAATGGAGTTATTAATACCTCCATTATTTATGGAAAAAATGGTTCGGGTAAATCTAACCTAGGATTAGCTATTCTTGATCTGACTAGCCATATTAATGACATACATATTATGTCAACACTAGATAGTAACTATTTAAGTGCAAAAGTTAGCAAGGATGAGTTTGCTGAATTTAAATATACTTTTATTTTTGATGGAATTGAGGTTGAATATCAATATGGTAAGACTGATCCATTAACAACAGTTTATGAGAAGTTATTTATTGATAGTAAGCTATGTGTTGAAATTGATAGAAGGACGAATACTTCTGCTACAATTAATTTAGAAGGGGCAGAATCACTTAATAAAGAAATATCTGGATCTAGCATTTCAGTCATTAAATATATAAAGTCGAATGCAGTACTGAATAAAAGTAATTTATTTAATGATACTTTTAATAAGTTTATTACCTTTGTTTCAGGTATGCTATTTTTTAGAACCCTAACGAAGACTGCTGATTATCATGGGCAGATGCTAGATATCGGTAAGTTATCAAAGGCAATAATAACTGCGGATAAAGTTGATGATTTTGAGAACTTCTTAAATGAAGCAGGTATTAACTGTAAATTAAGTACTAAAGAATATGACAGTGGTGAAAGTATTGTTTTTATTATTGATGGAAAAAGTATAAATTTCGGGTTGGCTGCATCTACAGGAACTATGTCACTAGGGATTTTTTATTATTGGTGGTTAAAGTTAGAATCGAATCAACTCACATTTGCTTATATTGATGAGTTTGATGCTTACTATCATTATAGCTTATCCCAGTTAATAGTTAAGAAACTGACTGGAATACAATGCCAAACTGTATTAACAACTCATAACTTAGCTATCTTATCAAACGACTTACTAAGGCCTGATTGTTATTTTCTAATGGCAGATAGTCTTTACCCATTCCATGAGCTTGTCGATAAAGATTTGAGAAAAGCACATAATTTAGAGAAAATTTTCAAAGGTCTGACGTATGAAGGCTAAGAGTGCAATTCTTTGCATTTTTGAAGGTGAATCTAGAGAGCCTAAGTATTTTAGAACAATTCAAAGTCACTATTTTGACGAAAATAGCATATTGCTTTGTAGTTATGGTAATGATATTTATGAGCTATTTAAGGAATTAGATGAAGATCACGATTTAGATATTGTAGAATTACTTCGTGAGTCAAAAAATGTACCAGCCAATAAGGAAATTTTAGAGTCTTACTCAAGTGATGACTTTAACCAAGTATTTTTGTTTTTTGATTTTGAGTATCAAGATGATCATTTTGATGTAAATAATCTTGCTTTGATGATCTCAATATTTAATGAGGAAACAGAAAATGGCAAGTTATTTGTAAGCTACCCAATGATAGAAGCAATAAGAGATATACCTTCGATTGATGAATACATAGATCATAAAGTAAGTTTAGAAAACTGTACTGGGAGGTTATATAAACCTTTATCAGCAAAAGGTTTACAAAAGTTCCAAGACCCAAGAAAAATAACTAAAGAAAATTGGGATAAACTAATTGAAATCAATATTCTTAAAGCTAACTTTATTGTAAGTAACAATAGAACGGATAATACATCGCACCCAATACAATTGGATATATTATCAAAGCAAGCTGAGTTGATGGATTTAACTGAATTTGTGTATGTACTGAGTTCATTTCCATTGTTTGTATTTCACCAAAAATCTAGCCAACTTGCTTTCTTTCAAGGCAGCGCATAACATCTATATGATCCTATTTCTTGCTAACCGCTAAATAGAATTACTACTAGAATGATCAGGGTCAAATGATCAGCACGAACTCTGGGGTCAGGTCTTTGATTTATGATTGAGCACCTCTGCTAAGATCATCCATTAATAGTTAGCATTTAGGTGGAAAATGGCAAGACCACTTAGGCTCGCAAAAATATCGGGGTCTTTGGTTTATGATGTTTTGATGTCAGAAAAAAAGGTGGTTAAGTATCATAAGCCAAAGGCCTGACCCCGTACGACCTGGCATGGAATAATCATGCTTCTTATGGTAATACTTTGGGTCTGCGCAAAGCCTTATTTTCCTGTTTACCGGAAGATATAGCGATTGAAGCTGGCAAACGTTATAAAAAAACTTTGAGGAAAAATTGTGGATACTAATACTCTTTATTTAGTGCTTGGTGGTTTGGTCGCGATTGTTTTGCTAACAGGCCTTCTGAAAAGCGACTGGTTTAAAGCCAAATTAACTCGCAAAGGTTTGAAGGTTGAGAGCGGTAATTATGCAAAAACCGTTACCACTATTAGTAATATAAAAAATAAGGCTGATGTCAATCTTGAACAGGATATTGTAGAAAACCACAACTCTGAAACAAATGTTTCCGATGTTGATAATGCAAAAGTAAAGCATAAACTAAAAAAGGCTGATGACTAACCTGTATGAACCAATGGGGGTAGCATCAATGTAAATTAACTAAGCGACTGCTGTTAGCAATGGGTCGGCTACAGCCTATTGAAGATTGCCCTAACTATTCCTAACTTGAAAACTAGATGGTCGCTTGTCAGCCAAAAGTGGATGCACAATAAAACCAGGTAACGATGGACAAGATGCTGAACGAATCAACATCTTGCCCACCAGGTGAGCTATTACCAACCCATATGGTAATAAGCCCAAATTCGCTCAATATTCATTGGGAGCCATTCTTTGTAGTATTGCCAGTTTTTGTACTTAGGAAGTTTCACTGTTTTTCTTAGTGCATCAGGGTTATGAGTACCAGAATCCATTGCTTTTTTTACTGCCGTCATCAAGTCTTCCAGGTAGACACGTTGCTCTTCAACTACCGATGCAGGGTCAATTGCCGGTTGAGTTTCAGGTCCGTGCCCTGAGATAACATAGTCAAAATCCATCTGTTCAATTTCTTTCAGCGATCTGATCCATTCATCTGGCCAGAAATCGGGCATGGTTCTAAATGCGACTCTCCGTGGTGTAACAATATCCACAATAAACAGTATTTTCTCTTTTGGTAGTCGCATTACAACTAGACTTTCACCATGGTTCGGGCCGAAATATTTCAGTTCGATTTTTCTGCCACCTAACTGTACTGTGTATTCATCATCAAATGTGATGTCCGGTAGAGGTGTAGCAGAAATCGGGTGGTCGCCTAGTTCCTTCAGCACATTTTTGTGAGCGATAAATTCTGCTCCCTCATCCTTGAACACCTTACCACCTGAAATATGGTCATGATGATTGTGGCTATAGATAACATACTTAATTGGCTTGTCAGTGATCTTGCGAATTTCACCTAGCAACATATTAGCGACTTTCTGATTCATCGGATCGGTAACAATAACCCCCTCATCGGTAACAAGGAAAATATTACGGTAAACCCACCAGCGGAATACGTACAAACCATCACCAATGTTTGTTGTACTAGTGCCAAACGGTTCTCCTCCCACGGGCTCCTCTGTTGGAAAGTTTGAGGCCGTTGCTATTGACGATAGCAATAAGCCAACGATAAATGCTGAGTGTATAAATAATCGTTTCATTTTTTCATCCTTTAAGTAAATTGAATATTCGGTTTTGGTGATCACATACCTGTAGTCATTTGTTTCAATACGTTATCTTTTTTAATGAAATGGTGATGTAATGCAGCAGCTACGTGACCGAATACTGCAATTACAAGTATTATCCACACAGTGCCATGTATGGCGAGAAATGTTTTCGCTAACTCTAGATCCTTATCCAGAAAAACAGGGAATTCGAATAAACCAAAGAAGCTCACAGGGATACCTGCCGCCTGGCTCATCATCATTCCAGCCAGTGGCTGTGCAAACATCAGACCATAAAGTCCCCAGTGCATCGCTTTAGCTGCAAAAGCCTCAGCTGCTGTTGTTTTGTCTGGAAGTCGAGGTGTTTCATTGATTAATCGCCACACGAGACGAAGCAAGATCAGCATCAACAGAATAGCACCAAATGATTTATGCATACCTGCAGCCTGCATTTTCTCAGCCCCTTTGGGCATGGCTGCAAGAAAGTTTCCCGCTACAATTGAGAAGGTAAGCATTAGGAATAGTAACCAATGGAAGGTTTTAGCGACTAGCCCATATCTATTGTCAGTATTTTTTATCATGTTAATCTCCTGAAAACCTCTTTGTTTATGGCCGATGATTCGAGCATAGCTTATAGGTCTTATTATGTTGCAAGTAAGTCTATATGATTGTAATTCAGAGATAAATACGGTAAAAAGAAACCTATTGTTTCTAAATATTAACTAATATGAATATTCTTCCTTATCTCGAGACATTTTCTGCAGTTGTTGAGAATGGCAGTTTTACAGCTGCAGCCGATGCACTGGGTATATCCAAGCCCGTAGTGAGTAAACAAGTCTCTCTCCTTGAACAACATCTTGGGGTTCAACTTCTTCACCGCACCACTCGACGTCTACATCTCACTGATGCAGGAGAAGTCTTTTCTAGTTATTCGCTTCGGATCATGTCAGATGTCAGAGAGGCCGAACAATCAGTCTTGCCCTTACAAGATGAACCACAAGGACGATTACGTATTTCAGTCCCCGAGAGCCTTGCTATGTCATTGCTTCCTGAGGTATTGCTGAGCTTTCAACAGAAATTCCCCAAGATTGAACTGGATATACATGTCTCTGGACGGTTGGTGAATCTTGTAGATGAGGGTATCGATGTAGCGCTCAGGGTTGGGGAACTAGAAGATTCAAGTTTGATCGCGCGACTTCTTATGCCATGTGGCTTTCATGCCTGTGCATCGCCCGAATACCTAAAAAAGCATGGTAACCCCCAACATCCCAGTGAACTCGAAACACATAACTGTCTGATCTATTCACAGACACCGAATTCAGATAACTGGATGTTCCGAGATGATCAGGGGAAAAGTATCAGCATTAAAGTGAGTGGCAACCTTCTTTCTGATACGGGAAATATACTGATGAACGCAGCTCTAAATAGTAAAGGTATATTTATAGCACCAACATTTATGATAGTCAGTGCCTTAGAAGAAGGACGGTTGGAAACAGTCCTAGACCAGTACACACCCATGACTACGGGGCTATATGCTGTCTATCCATACACCAAGTTCGTTTCTACAAAGGTGCGATCTTTTGTTGATTTCATTGCTAAATCATGGAGTAATTGACATCTCTTTGGGTCGGTAGTGACCTTTGAACGATTCATCGCTTACGTGCCAGAAGCGGTCAGTTGTTTAATAGAAGGCTTATATTTTTGGTTGGTGAGCACTCTACAGGCTAGTGATGTAGAACAAGCAGCAAGATATTAAATTTCGAAATGCCAGCAGATCAATTGGCAGTCACATCATCAATCAGCACTGCCTATTCTAAGCAGGGTTAGTGACTCGTCCCGGATGACCGGCTGATTTTATTATATACGTTATATTTGCCAACAGGTTTATTCATTGGTATCCGTTTGACCTCTTCCAGTGTTTCGGAATCATAGACAATCAGCCAACCATCCATCTCCCAAATACTCAATAGCGCAAAACGCCCATCACGGGTGAACTCGACATGACCAGATGTTTTTCCCGGCATAGGCTTTAATGTTTTAACTATTTCCAGTGTCTTTTTATCGATAATATGCATGACATCTTTATTGGGCCCCACGAAGACATCTACCCAGGCATAACGGGAATTCTCATGGCTGCGCATGAAAAAGCCAGGACCTAAAGTCTCAATTTTTTTAATTGTTTTCCAATTTTTAGTGTCGATAAAAGTGACCGTATTCTCTTTTAAATTGGGTGTTGCGAGCACTACTGTATCATTATAGGCCCAGGTAATGCCCGAACCAAGGTGAGGCATACCGGTAAGATCTAGGTCAGCCACTTTTTTCTGGCTACTCAAATTAAAGACCTGACCATTTTTGGCATTACGAGCTGCCCCCATGATGTTGTCGTACTGCTGATCAAAAAAGAAATCATCTAGATAATCATCAAGCTGAATTCTGTCTACTATTGGCTTCACATCTGTCGATGAGCTCTCATCAAAACGAATTTCCCAGACCTCCTTAAAGTCCTTCAAGGCTACTACAAAGCTTTGCCTCGGTGCAGCGGCGTAGACGGCACTGACACGCGAGTTATTGCCTGCCCCATCCGACACAGGAATAATCTTTATCAGACTCAAATCCGTGGCATCAAGAAGTATCAAGGTGTGGGGTAGATAGTTACCCACCAACACATATTTATTATCACCCGATACGGCTAGATTACGTGCGTTAATGCCTACTCGGATTTCAGCTACAGCCTGCAAGTTATACATATCGTATTTGGTCACCCAGCCGTCACGTGAAGCGAGATAAACAAAGCGCCCATCAGAAGTGTATTTGGGCCCACCATGCAACGCATAACGTGATTTGAAGCGGTGAATAATTTCGAAGGTATCTCCATTAAGTACGGAGATATGGTGATCCCCTGCCTCAACGACTAAAAACACGTTCAGCGGATCAGCATCATAAATTGGACTGGTGCTTTGTGCCCCCCCCTCAACCAGCTCCGGCTGATAAATGATATGACTCGCCGCAATGCTCTGCTCACTCCACTCAGGGATCTCTAGTAATGGCGTGTAAATAAAATCAACCAGGCTTTTTATCTCAGTGGCTTTTAATTTTCCCCTAAACGCTGGCATTTGTGTTGCAGGCAAGCCGTTAGTAATAGACTCAATTGCCTGTTTTTTTCTAACGCGCTTGAGGTTTTCCGGTAACAAAGCTGGACCACTTATACCCAGCCGATCAACACCGTGACAAACGGCACAGTTCTGTTTAAACAAAACCATCTGATCAGTTTCTGAAGAATTGAGAGTCCCTGCATTAATTCCGACAGATGAAAGTAATAATGCAATCAGCACAATATTTTTACTCAGCAAAACGAACAGTCCTTATTTTCAAATTCATTGGCTCAGGGTTTTCATGCTCATAATCTTCGAGCTTGATATCAAGTTCTTGATCATCTAGGTAACAAGCCGGATCTTCAGATAATACTGACATTCGGTCACCATTGTTCAAAACTCTGAGTTGAGTATATACAGTATATCAATAATACGTACATGGCGACGTGATCCAGTGACTGCTTTGGCTTGTGATTTCAACCGGTCATAACAACAAACTCATAAGGCAGAACAAAGCAATCGTTATGGAAAGTGGAGCCTGGTATTTGCATGGCTGTCTATCATTGGCGATCCACTGAGCCTTGTTGCTGGTGTGCTAAAAGTAAATCTAAGCATTTTTATCTTATTTGTTACAGTCGGAAAAGCCGCTCGCTATTGGGTTATTGCTCACGCTATTTTAGCGAGCCAAAGCTAAAGTCTGTATCATGCTATTAATCCTTTACTTTCTGTGAGTTAGCAATGAAACAAATCAGCATTGTGTTATTAAGCCTATTCATTACATTTTTACCTGGCCTGTCGTTTTCTGCTGGTCCAATTTTAGTGCCAGCATGGCAAACAGAGGCGGTATTCGAACAAGCAGAATCGGTTGTTTTTGATCTTAGGCGGCAACAATTTTATGTGTCTAATATTAATGGTCACCCTACAGAAGACGATGCTGATGGTTATATATCAACACTTTCCCCAGATGGCCAATTATTAGAACAACATTGGCTCACCGGTTTAAATGCACCCAAGGGCATGATACAAATTAATGACCGACTTTATGTCGCCGATATTAATGAATTAGTAGAAATTGATTTACTGAGCAAAAAAATCATCCAGCGTTATGTCGCGCCAGAAGCAAAATTCTTAAATGATGTGGCCGCTGATAATAAAGGTAATGTTTATGTATCAGGTTTTTTAACAAATTCAATCTATCGCCTCAGCCAAGGCAAGTTTGAATTGTGGTTACAATCAGAACAACTTGAAGTACCTAATGGTTTACTCGTTGAGAATAATCAGCTTATTGTCGGCAGCTGGGGTAAAATGACGGATGGTTTTGCTACAGCAGTGCCAGGACATATTAAAACAATTGATATTGCCACTAAAAAAATCACCAGCCTCGGCGATAAATCACCCGCTGGCAATCTTGATGGTATCGAGCCTGATAATGAAGGTAATTATTTTGTCACTGATTGGATGCAGGGTAAATTATTACATATCACGCCATCGGGCATCAGTACGACCCTGATTGTTTTAGGCCAAGGTAGTGCCGATCATACTGTTGTAAATAAACAAGATATTCTCAATGGACAACACAATTTAGTTGTTATTCCAATGATGAACTCGAATTACGTAACCGCATATAAAATAAAAGAAAGCCCATGACATTTGATGATTTAATGCTTGATGACAAGCTACTTGCTGCACTTGACTCAATAAAATTTACCAGCCCAACTGAAATTCAACAAGCAACCATCCCCTTTATTCTTGAAGGTAAAGATGTATTAGCTGGAGCAGCAACAGGTACCGGTAAAACGGCTGCTTTTGCATTGCCCGCTTTACAACAGTTAATTGATGAACCTAATAATGGTGCCGAACCTAAAATATTGATGCTGGCCCCCACCCGTGAACTTGCCTTTCAAATTCAACATGTGGTGAATCAATTAGCTAAAAACATTAACGTCAATACCGTTATTGTTACCGGCGGTTTTAAACAAGCACAACAAATTAATTATGCCCAACAAGCGTGTGACATTATCATTGCCACCCCAGGGCGCCTGTTAAATTTAGTAGCGGATGAAGAAATAGATTTATCTGAGATTGATATGGTCATCATCGATGAAGCAGATCGCATGCTTGATATGGGCCAAGGACCTGATGTTTTAGCCTTATTAGCCACTATTTCAGATGGTTTTCAGGCGTGTTTATTCTCTGCAACATTAGCGGGTAGTGGTGTAGAAATATTTTCCCAAGAATTATTGCATGATGCTGAAATTGTTCAGATTAATGCCGCTAATGAAAAATCCAACAAAGTATCACAAACTATTTATTATGCTGATAATAAAGACCATAAACAGGCCTTATTACTAGCAACTATTAATGATAAATCATGTGAAAGTGCTTTAGTCTTTTGTAATAAACGTGAACGTGCCGAAGAAGTCACCGAATGGCTTCAGTCTCGTAATGTCTCTGCTCAAGTGATGCATGGTGATTTTGATCAAGCTGTTCGACGAGATAAAACACGTAAATT
>ENA-OSET01003375-OSET01003375.1-sediment-metagenome-genome-assembly--contig:-NODE-3375-length-14713-cov-13.650314_pt1 | contig 14713 bp, 15 predicted proteins | sample MGYA00237882_ERZ534229 | MGnify/ENA primary metagenome ERZ534229 (study PRJEB26408, sample SAMN06266212) | sediment metagenome | isolation source: Hudson Canyon methane seep mesocosm | place... | reverse complement strand
TAATGTTTCAATGGATTCAGTTAAGGTCAAGCCTGCTTCCAATAAAACACGTAATTCTTGGCAAAAGAATAATAAAGGAAAGTCACGCTTACGACGACTCAAGCCTTTCGTTTGCACTCGTAGAACAGTAAAGCCCTGCTGCATAGCTAAACGACGCGCATCATCATCCGATGAAGCATCAAGCTGAATTAACTCAGGAGCTGATTGTGGGCGCATTACCCTTAGTTGGAATTGCATAACTTATGAACTGTAATCGTTTAACGGTTATAGATATCAGCGTTCTCGCCGCTACCACCTAAACGTCGGTCCTTCGCATATGAAAATAAATCATACTCCCCTTTCTCACCAGGAATACGATAAATATAAGCTTGCCCCCAAGGATCTAATGGCACCGCCTTTTCTAGATAAGGCCCAGTCCATTTAACTTCATTCTCAGGTGCATTATTTAATGCATCTAAACCAGCATCTTGTGATGGATAATAGCCCATATCTAAACGATAAATATCCAATGCTTTTTCAATAGCTGCAATTTGTGAACGAGCCGCTTTAATTTCAGACTTACCTAATTGAGAAAAATAGCGTGGTGCAACATAGCCAACTAATAGTCCGATAATAACCATCACTACTAACAACTCTAACAAAGTAAAGCCAGCACTTCGACGCATTCTTATTCCCATTTTTATAAAGTTTGAATGATACATATTATTACATAAAAAAACCCCCGCAGAACGGGGGTCTTCCTTTAAATCGAGATTTTAAATAAAAATCTTTTACTGCTCAGCGGCTAGCGGATACCAAAGTCACCCGCTGCACCAGCTACAACACCAGTAGGATCATTTACACCACAAGATGGTTGCTGGAATAATGCTGAAGGTGAAGCAACTAACTCTAAACCATCATCATTAGGACCATTATCTAGACCTAATGTTTTACGCAGAGTGTACGCTACAGTATGGTCACGACAAGATGTATCACCTGACGCACCGATAGCACCAACTTTAACACCAGCATCATTATAAAGCGCAACACCACCACCAAACACATTCACACCGCCTGGGTATGTACCTGTCATTGGATCAGTGCTAGTACCTAATGTACTGCCATCTCCAATTGAACCATAAGCTGCCGCAGTATCTACTGGATTACTATGTTGTAAACCATACAAACTACCACCAGGATAAACCGTTACTGAAATTGCACCCGTTGAAATAGCTAAACCATCTAAGCTAAATGCATTCGCAGTATTTGCTTTTTGTGCAGATATAACGCGGCTTCCTAACCATGCTTTATTACCTGAAGCAGAGCCAGTATTGTCAAAACTACTATCATTTGTGTATACATGACAAACTTTACCAGTTTCATCTACCATCGTCATCCACATTGGAAGACCGAAACCAAACTGGTCTGTACCAATTGTTGCAACATTAGCAGCCCACTCAAAAGCTGCGCGATCAACATCTGAGCATGCAGCTTGAGCTGTAGTTGCCCCCATCATGCTTGCACCTGCTATCGCTGCAGCAATAGCTAAACGTGTTTTATTATTCATTCTTAATAATTCCTAAAATTTAGTTAACTGTCAAAAGAATGCCTCTAGGCAATATAAGCATAACGAGTTCTTGCTCTCTATAAAACCCCACCTATGGGGGGGGCTAATTCATTATAGAGCTCTATATAACTAACTATCATTTTTTCAGCCGTGAATAGTTCATGATATCTCTCCGAAGCCATTTTGCCCATTAACTGAGATTTACTTGGATTTTCCCATAAATAATCCATGGCCTCTTTTAAAGATTTTTCATCTGAAGGAGGGACAACTAAACCTGTTTTTCTATCAATATTTATAAATGTGGTTCCCGTACCTATCTCACTCGAAATCATTGGCTTACCGTACATGGCCCCCTCCAACAATGAGATTCCAAAAGCTTCTGATCGCAGATGTGATGGAAATACAACGCCATAACACAGGGTAAATAGAGCAGCTTTATCCACATCAGATATTTCATTTAAGAAAATAACGTTCTTCAACCCTAACTTTTTGGCATGTAACTTAAGCTCATCTTCAATAGGACCTGCTCCTGCAATAACCGTAGGATAATCAGTGTCTTTTAAGGCTTCTAATAAAACATGTAATCCTTTGTAATACCGAAGCACGCCTAAAAATAAAAAAAACTTATCTCCAACAATATTTTTCCATTTCGACATGATTTCTGGTGACGGCTGAGGATAGCTATCTTTGTCCAGCCCATAGGGAATTACTTTAACTTTACTTTTAAATCGAGAAAGCACATCACTGGAAGCTAAATAGTTTGGCGAGGCGGATACTATACAATCCACATTTTTCAAAAACTTATTTTTTAATGGTCGATAAAACTTTAATAATAGTTTCTGTCTAACAATATCTGAATGATAGCTCACAACAGTTGGCTTATCCACTCGAGCTAAGAAATGAATTAAGTCCATAAATGGCCAAGGAAAATGATAATGAATAATATCTGCCTGTTTGGCTAACTCTTTGAATCGTCTTAGTGCTGAAAATGAAAAGCCTGTAGATGCAATCTGGAATGCCTGCTTTACACGATGCACTTTGTACCCATCGACCTCAATTGACTCTTCAGCTCCTTCAGAACTTAGTACCAACACTTCATTTATAACGCCATGCTGAAGCCCTCCCAAACAAAGCTGATGAATGACCTGCTCTACCCCACCGAATGAGTATGGATAACACGTTTTATAGAAATGTAGAACACGAATATTCTTTTTGGAATGAAGTTCCACTAATAATCTAACTTTTCATATGCGTTTATTGTCTCTTCTACACAACGCTGCCATGAAAATTTCCTTGCTCGTAATCTCCCCTCATTCCCGAGCCTTTCACGCAATTCTTTATCTTCTAGCAAGCTTATCCACCCTTTGAAAATCTCATCTACAGAATACGGATCTACAAGTAGACAAGCACTTCCAGCCACTTCAGGTATCGATGTAGAGTTAGATGTCAAAACTGCTGTTCCTGATGCCATGGCTTCTAGCACTGGCAAACCAAAACCTTCATAAAGTGATGGATAAAGAAACACTGATGCTGAAGAATATAATTGAGGTAAATCCTCTTCATCAACATAACCAAGCTTAACCGCTTCATTCTCCTTCATTAACGATGAAATTGTTCGGTGAATATCATCACTCAACCAACCTTTATCACCAACAATAGCTAAAGGATAAGCTTTTCGTATTTTAGCTGGCATTTGTTCAAATGCTTGTATCAAACGTACAAAATTCTTTCGAGGTTCTAACGTTGCAACAACAAGACTGTATTCTTTATAGCGTAAACCATACTTATCTAAAACGATTTTACTTCTATCTGCTGAAAAGGGTTGAAATTTATCTTCTACTCCGAGGTGTACAGCTGTGACTTTCTCAGCTTCGACATCCAATAATTCAACAATTTCCTTCCTCTGAAACTCTGAGTCAGTAATTATATGTGATGCACGCTTCACCACCTCATGTATTTCTGCCTGCCAAAAGTCAGCACGTTCTTTAGGATGAAACTCAGGATGTCTAATGAAGGATAGATCATGAATAGTTACTACTGAACCAGATGCTGAATATGGCAATAATCGATAATTTGGTCCATGATATACATAACCAGTTAGCTTCTTCACCTGCTGATGGAAACGCCAAGCACTGAGATGTCCGTATATCCACCTTGCCAAACGACGGAATGGTATTTTTTGTCGTAAGGTTGCTTTCGATAACACAAATTTACTTTCTTTATGTCCTGAATTATCGATACCTAAATCATCTAAGTTATCTATCCACCTTCCCGCTGTAAAAAATTTAACATCTCCAACCTGAGGCGATAACTCTAAACCTTTTGCCAGTGCCAGCGTATAACGACCTATCCCCGTTAAAGGATAAGCAATTGCTTCCACATCCAGAATAACATTCATGATTCAAGCATTCCTTTATACATCCAACGCAAGATTTCTCCTATACCTGAGTACCTTTGCTCACCTATCGTAGAATGCAGTTTCTGGTTACTTCCAACTAAACGTTTAATTTCATTCTTACGAACAAAATCTGGGTTCACTTTAACTTCAATTCGATAGCCTGCGAGCTCTTCCATCAATGAAATTATTGCACTCAATGAATATGACTTTCCTGAACATATATTATATGTATTTCCAATCGCAGCAGGATGTTCAAGTAATTTCAGATATGTCTGACAAACCTCTCGCACATCAGAGAATTCTCGCTCAACATCAATATTACCGAGTTCAATGGCAGGTGCTTTACGAACAAAATGATCCACAATTTTGGGAATTAAGAAATTCTGGTGCTGACCATATCCTGTATAGTTAAATGGTCTAGTAATGATCATTGGTAATTTATCTTTCCATAAATTAGCCATATATTCCATTGAAAGCTTACTTACCCCGTAATCATTCGCAGGTGCTAAAGGAGCAGATTCACTTACCACTTCTAATGTAGAGTTACCATATACATTTGCACTACTGGCTAACAAGACTGCTACAGGCTTATTTTCTTGCTCTGCGAGTGATTCTAAGAGGTTTCTAGTACCAATCACGTTCACTCGATAAATATCTTCAACATTTCCATGAGCAACAAAAGAAATTGCCGCTAAATGGACAATCCAATCAGGCGCATAAGTAGAAACTACCTTCTTAATAGCATTTTTATCTGTTAGATCACATTTTATAATCTCATTTTCATCAACTATTGATCCAGCCACACCGAGACCTACCACCTTATGGCCATGAGTACGCAATAGCTGACACATATAATTACCAGTAAAGCCATCAGCTCCTGTAATTAATACCGTCTTAATACCTGTCATTTAAAATGAATAACCAGAAGAATTTCGTCGTAAATCAGCCTTAACCATCATTGCACACAACTCTTCCAGTGTTGTTTTAGGCTCCCAACCTAAGTCTTTCTTAGCTTTTTCAGGGTTCCCTATTAACAACTCCACTTCTGCAGGACGATAAAACTTAGGGTTCACTTTTACAACTATTTTTCCTGTCTTTTTATCAACAGCAGTTTCACTTTCAGCTTTGCCTTGCCAATCAAGCTCAATATCAACAGCTTTAAATGACATAGTCACAAAGTCACGGACCGTTTCAGTACGGTTAGTAGCCAAAACATAAGTATCAGGCTTATCTACTTGCATCATCAAGTACATACCTTCAACATAATCTTTTGCAAACCCCCAATCACGTTTCGCATCCATATTACCTAGCTCAAGCACATCTTGCTGACCCAATGAAATTTTAGCCACGCTATTAGTAATTTTACGAGTAACAAATTCTTGGCCGCGCAGCGGTGACTCATGGTTAAACAAAATACCACTACAGCCAAAAATATCGTAAGATTCACGATAATTAATTGTCATCCAATGCGCATAGAGTTTAGCTACGCCATAAGGACTACGCGGATAAAAAGGCGTTGATTCTTTTTGTGGAATTTCTTGAACCTCTCCAAACATCTCCGAAGTAGACGCTTGATAAAAACGAATTTTAGGGTTAACAATACGAATAGCTTCCAATAAGTGAACCGGGCCTAAGCCTGTTATTTTGGCTGTGGAAACAGGCTGCTCAAAAGAAACACCAACAAAACTTTGTGCTGCTAAATTATAAACTTCTGTTGCTTTTGTTTTTTCTAATAAACGAATACTCGAGCCTAAATCCGTTAAATCATATTCAATTAATTCAAGATTAGGGTGGTTTTGAATACCTAACTCTTCAATTCGCCAAAAATTAACTGAACTGGTACGCCGAAATGTACCAAAAACTTTATACCCGTTATCTAATAAAAGTTCCGCAAGATATGCACCGTCTTGCCCTGTAATACCAGTAATAACTGCTGTTTTCAAAATAAACCTCTAAATAATCAACTAACAACTAACAACTAACAACTAACAACTAACAACTATTCTTAAAGAAAATACTCTAGCACTGGCTTTAAAAACCTTATCTTAAATAAATTTTTAATATTATACTCGATGTAACAAGTCAGAATGATAACTAGGTTCTTTAAGGGCTTATTCAAAATACAATGATACAGATTTTAGAGAGCTGCCCTCTAATTTAAGTTAGATCATTACAAACCTATTAGACTTTAATAGTTATTTTCATGAGGAACACCCAAATATTTATCATTAGATTCACCTGGCAGCTTAACAACCACATTCACCGCATCCTCCAACACCTCAAAGTCTGTTGCTTCATTTGGATCCATAATAATAATATCTCCTTCAGCATACTCAACCCCGTTCATTTTAACACGCCCACTTATTATTACTGTAATTTCAGTAGCTACCTTGTGATAATGAGTTCCCTCCCTGTCTCCTCTTTTGTATGATTTTACAGCCACCTCAACAACATTAGTATTCAATAAAGTTGGTTCAAACCCTCCTATAAACCAACCTTTTATCATTTCATCTAACTTACCTACTTGCACCTGTTCCTCCTCCAATAGGGCAGAGAAAACCACTAAGCCCCTTCCGTTTCATAAATCTATGACTATAGTTCTACCCTTCATATAATTAATACAAATCAACACATTACGATACTAATTCTCTGATTTTAATTTTAGCCGCTCATATTCTTTAATTTTATTAGGAGCATAAAATGAATGATAAGACTCAATATCAATTTCAAAAGAAGTTATTTTTTTATTTTTTAAAATCATTTCATTTAGGGAAGGAGCTATAAAATAGCGCCCATCTATACAGGCATCCTTTTTGATCATTGTCATTGCACTATTACAAAAATCTTTCCCTTGTTTAAAATAATAAAATCCAGCTACCGCATCTTTACTAATTGGCCTTTTCTCTGATGTTTCAACAATATCACCGACCTTATTTTTTCTTACATACGACCACCTAGGGTGAATAGAATTAAAAGTTACAACCCCAGCATCAAAACCTTCAAAACTCATAATTACCTTTTGCAAATCAATATCAAATACTTGATCTGCATTAGCTATAATTAGAGGTATGTCGCTATTTATGTACTCTACTCCCATCAAAGCACTACAAGCTGCACCTTTTGTTTCCTTATCAATTTTAATAATTGAACACTTATCAGTGCATAGTAAATTTAAAATATTATGCAAATGATACTTTTTACAGTCATCACTATTAACAATAAAAATAAACTGTTTTTCACATGGGATAGACGAAAAATTATTAATTACATGCTCAATCATAGTTTTGCCTAGAAACTCGATTAATAACTTAGGATAAACATACTCTGACCCAGAGAAAAGTGTATTTTTTCCTGCTAAAGGTATCAATATATTAATCATTTCATTTTCTCCTCAAACATTTCTATATGAGATTTTATATTTTGATAATTAACTTCATCAATTTCATCAACTTCCATAACCCATGCACCACTAGCTTTAGCAGCTCTTATTCCCCTTTCATTATCTTCAACTATTAAGCATTCATCAGGTAATAAATTTAATTTATTAATTGCTGTAAGATAAATCTCTGGGTCCGGCTTTCCTTTTTCAACATCTTGGTTAGATAGAAGAAATTCAAAATATGACTCTAACGAAGCCTTTTCCATCATAACATTGACTGTATTACGCACTGAATTTGAAGCTACAGCTAATTTATAGCCCTCTGAAATCAATTTTGATAGCGCATACTCATGATAAAAAACAGGTTTACAATGCGAATAAATCATTTCCATCGTATATTGCTGCTTCATTTCGTTAATAAACTCATGAAGCCCCACCGGCAGCCCTTGCTCCGTGCTAAGCATCTCTAATTTATTTTTAGTTGGCAACCCATCATAAGTCACCAAATGATCGTAACGACTAATTTCCATACCAAAAAGCAGCAATGCTTTATTTAAAGCTTCATAATGCCAGTCCTTTGCTTCAATAAGGACACCATCCATATCAAATATTATTGCCTTGATCATATTAACCTCGAATTTCCAAAATATTCTGATGCAAGAACAGGAAAATCTGTACATAAAATTAAATTATGTTCTTTTGATAAACCTGTACTTAGCAAAAACCTCCACAACTCAGAGTGCTCTCTTTTATGTAACTCAGGAGACACAATACAAACCTCTTTACCATCACTTAGTAATTCCCTCAATTTCTCAGCGTTGAACCATAACCCATAAAAACTATCAAGCCAAATACCTTGACACTCCTTATAAAAAGAAGGGATTTTCTCTTCTTCACTTAGCCTCGTAAATACCTTCACCACTTTTTGAGTTAAATATGATCTCTGATCTGGAATAGACATATCAAACACAAAAGCATTTTCAACCCCAGCTTTTTTGATCTCACTTAATAATGGCTCCAACAACCCGTCAGATTTAATATTTAATGCCAATTGCAAAGTCTTATCGTCAATTAGCTGAAAAAAATCCAATACACTTAACTCATTACCTGTGGGAATATCATGCGATATAACTAACTTACCGTTATAATCCCTAACATCAGTTTCAGTCCCAAACCCCAGTTCAAACGATCGCTTAAAAGCAACGATTCTATTTTTTTCTTCTGGGCAATGCCAGTAGCCACGATGAGATATAATATGCATAAATTACAATAACCCTTTTACTGCCTTTTTGGAAATACCAAGACTTAAGAATAAATCTAAATCCTTTGGTACTCCAAGGCCATACATTCCGGCTGATTCGGCACCTATGTTGTAAATGCCAATGCTATCTCCTTCTTTAATCAACCGATTATAAACAGGAGCAACATAAAACTCACCATTCACCCGATCATTATCAGAAATCATTTTTTCTGCGGCATAAACAAATTTTTTACCCGAACTAAAATTATAAATCCCTACCGTAGCCTCATCAGATATCACTTCTTTCTCAACTACATTGGTTACAAACCCTTCATCATCAGTCCCAACAAAAGACCATTTAGGGTCATTTGCTTTCATTGTCATAATCAACCCTTCTAATTTTTCCACATCAAGCATTGATAAATATGAATCTATTTCACAATCAATATATTGATCACTATTGGCGATCATCAAAGGGTCTTCATTATTAATTAACCCTTTTGCCTTCAATACAGTACAGGCCGCTCCTTCCGTCAACCCATCTATTTCAATTACCTTACAATTGATAGACCACTCTTCAAGCCTTGACTTAAAATTAAAAGTTTCCTCATGCTTTTTTTGGATTATAAAAATAAATCGATAATCGCATGTTGGAGTTAAATTATCAATCACCAACTTAATCATAGGTACATTATGCACTTCAATAAATGGTTTTGGCACTTGATATCCAGCAGCAACAAAGCGACTGCCTGCACCAGCCATTGGGATGACAATATTAAGCATGATTTTTTATCCTTTCTAGTTAATTTATTGCTATTCAATTCATTTATAATTTGAAATATAACTCAAATATTTTTACGACCTTTATATTACAATATTACTGTCTTAAAGCTATCTTATGTATACTCCACGACTGTTCAATGCTAAATTCTGTGGCTGCCTAAAACGCGATCTAAGTTCAGTGCATTATCATATAAAGCCAAATCAATATTCTCTATTTTATTAAATCGTATCAGCTTAAGGGAAAAAGATCGACAATACGACCCTAGCGCGACACCCTTGCTCGTGAGGCACTGGGGGGATATCCTATCACCACTGTTTATTCGCATACGAAGCAAACCATGAAAGCCCTTGCTTGCCCTGCGTACGATTCAACCACGCACAAAAACCGTCAAATCAAACCTATCTCACTTGACGGCTTCGGAATAAAAATTATTACTTCGCTATCGCTCTGTTTTCCTTATTTTCAGAGCCTGGAATACTCGATAAGTGGTTTACAAGCTTCAACACAACGTCCTTGAAATAATAAACTAAATCTTATCTTAAATTATTCCCCTAGCGTTCCCCTTCCCTAATCTGTACTCAACTCTCTTAACTAGCTAACTTAATTTTAATTCATCCAACTCTGCCTTACAAGCATGCATTTCTTCCGTCTTTTTAATTAGCTGTACTTTATATTTATTCAATTCTATTTTACAAGTATGTATTTCTCCTGCTTGCTTAACTATCTTTGTTTTATATTCATGCAGCTCTGTTTTACAAGCATGCAGCTCTGTTTTACAAGCATGCATTTCTCCTGCCCGTTTAACTAGCTTTGTTTTATACTCATGCAGTTCAGACTTTACATCCCTATATTGATTAGAAGGCATATGCCAATAATTTTTTCCATCATATATATCTAAACCACATAATTGGCAATTTTTCTCAACCTCAGATTTAGACAATCCATTACGATGAAAGAATAAATTAAATTCATTACTACTCTCATCATTTGGCTTAATCCCGTAGACAACAAAATCATTCTCATACAAATATCCAAGAGCTCTACGTAAATCATATGATTCTTTTTCATAGAGAGATAAACATAATGTCATAGGCGCCTCCAACATGCCCGCATCAATTCTATTTAAATATTTTCCTGCCGACCTAAGGATATCAATATCAAGACCCTGAGAATCAATTTTAATAAAAGAGACTCTATTAAACTCTATTTCATCTAATTCACTTTGTAACGTTCTCACCGAAACATCTATTACCTCAGTGACAACTAAATCCTTTCTTGTTTGCCAATATTCGTTATTGCTAATGTGACTTTCATTAAAATCAAGAAGACTAGAAACCCCCCAATCCCCCACCTCAGATACATTCAGCTTCCCCACTCCATCATAAACAGACAAAGCACTCCGTTTTAAAACCAGATTACTAATATCTTGATCTAATTTAATACTCTCCAATAATTTATATAACTGTGGAATAGGCTCATATACGATTACTTTTTTCTCAATATTTCTTTTTGCTACCGGTATAGCAAAAAGCCCCATATTCGCACCAACATCAATAATTATATTTTTTTTTTCATCAGTCACTTTCAAACACCCTCACCATAGCTTCACTTACAATTTTAATATCCCAGTGGGATATAGCATATTGAACATTCTCTAAACTATTTATATTATTTAGCTTACTATTTATTAAATTAGAAACTTCTTCTTTTGGCATACTATTTTTTATAATAGAGCTAGCAGGCACTAAATTATTAAGAGGAGGAATATCAGTAACTATGACATTTGTACCACAAGATATTGCCTCTATTACAGGAAGACCCAATCCCTCACTTAATGAGGGAAATAATAAAAGATCTGATGTACTATATAGCTCAATCTGTTTACCCGTTGTTACCCTACTCCACCATTCAACATCATTAATTTCTAATTTATCAAAAAAAACATAGACATCCTCAAGTGAGCACCTAATACCCCCGAATATAATAAGCTTTTCAATGTTGGATTTATTTATCAAATCAGGCATACTGTCCAAGCCTTTTCGCTTATCAAACGGGGCCGCAAGTATGGCTGTATTTCCATCTCTAAAAAAAACATCTTTTTGAAAGTTTGAATTAAAACCACTAGGAATAAACGCAGGTATTACTGAAATTTTATTACTATTTATTATACTTGAAATTTCATTCTTGGATTGTTCAGATATTGCTAGCACGCCATCAAAATAATCAACAGCCTTAATATACCCATTCAAATGCTCAGCAGCAAATTTTTTCAAACCCAAATCTTCAGGGCTACCTAATGAATATATATTAGGAATTGCATCATACCCAACACAGTATGTTCTAACTCGATATTTAGAAATATACTTATCACATACCCAAGGCGCACCCAAAATACAAATATCATATATATTCGGAATTTCCCCAAGATAGGTGTATGAACAAAAAGATCTACTATTGCTTAAAAGATCACCTCCTAAACTAGATATAGATTTTATTATTGAATGCCTATCCTTTCCCACCAAAACATCATTATCAAAACCGTTATTTATTATAAATGCTTCATTAAAGAAAACCCTTTTATAATAACTCTTACCTCCGCCAGAAATGCACATACAAATAAAATCAATATCAAAGTCACCCTTTATAGCTTCTGCAAAAGATATTAAATATCGTCTAACGCCATGATGATGATTAATAATAGACTCATCAAGAATGATACAGATTTTTTGCTTTTTCATATAAATATGTATTTTTTATTTTATTTTTCACTACTACTGGTAATTTTAGCCACAATCGAAGTATTATTTTTTTCAAAAAATTCTCACTTGCCTCACTACTCCCAACTCCTTTAGCAGCACTCTTAATAAAAGTATCTGTATACTCTTCATTAATTCCAATAGTAATAGCAGATGAAATTGTATTTATTCTTGGCACAATGCCATGCACGCCTAATTGCATTCCTATTTCAACATCTTCAGCTTCATTATGTAACAACAGAGCGTTAAAATTTATCAGATTTCCTGTTGATTTTTTTAAAATAATTAGGCCACCATTAAGAAAAGATCCCTCAAACACCTGATCGTAAGAATCAATTCTGCACGGAGATTCCCATATTTTTTTATTAGCCATAAAGGCTAAATATGAAGGAAACTCACTCCCAGATGGGTATAGTTGACGTACCGTCATAAAATCAAAATCATATCCAAAACTATCAAACCCACTAAAAAAATCATCATTAACCTGATACCTATCATGAATGATTACTACATTTTCATTTGTTGCTTCATTAATAATTTTATTTTTTTTCTCTGAAATCCTTGCCAACCCATCATTAGCTACTTCGATGTATTTAATTTTAATTTTACTATTTAATTCAATTATTTCTGGCCCAGCAACTATATACTCAACCCTCAACCCCCTCTTAATACTCTCAAGTTTTGAAATCAACTCAATAATATTCTTATTTTTTTCGCCATTAGATAAAATACCAAATGTCCAATCTTTTGACTTTAGTGACTTTATATTGAGTCTTTTTATTTTTAATACACTAATAGTAGAGTCATCTAAAAAATATTGCGCCTCAAGATATACTTGATAGTTTGGATTTCTACATATAAATGATTTTAGCCCAAACAATGTCCCAAACTTATTATCAGATGTTCTAACAACCAGGATTCCAGAGTCCCCAAGAAGACGTATTGACTCATCAAGTAATAATCGCCACGAATGAATAAGTTCGAATATATTACACTCAAAAATCCAAACAACATCAAATTTCTGATGATATTCTGAAGATACTCGAAAATTCGTCCCTTGCATTGGATTAATGATAGTCGCATTTATTATTGGATAGTCACCAATCCATGCATTCTTTTTACTAAACCCAACATCATTCTTAAGGTTATTATATATTTCATCTTTTATTTTCATAACTTACTCAGCATACATATTCGTAAAACCAGACCATTTTTTTTCACTGTCTCTAAAAACACTAAAACTAATTTCACTTACTTGATCTAATATTATTTCCTCAAAAGTACCATCCCCATACCCTTTTGACGCAAGCCCAAAACTTATTGTATATCGCCCTTTACATAAATTATTTTTTAGAAAAATAGATAAAGATAAGGCCCCTTTATCATTATAGTAAGATGTTACATCTTTCCCTAAACAATACGTATTAGTTTCATAAATTATATTATTTTTATTATCTCTTATTTGAAACCCTAAATGTGGCTCCTGTATTGCTTCTACTACACAAAATATATTAACACCGATGACACCGCCTTCTGCAAATGAACAAACACTATCTCCATCATTACCCCTAGTTAAAAACGCCTCTAATTGCACATTCAAATACTGATTAGCCTTGTCCAGCAACCCACTTGAACTACTCACTCCACCAAAACCGGTTTCAGGAAAAACCTTTACACTTTTCATATCGTGTTCATACGTCATTGCTACTTCTTTTACACTCCCCTTGGAAAATAACGTATTATCTCTAAGGTAAATAGCTTGATCACAAAGACTATACAGCACCCCCAAATCATGAGTAACAAATATTAAGGCCGTCCCTTGTTCTTTAAATTCTCTAATTTTCTTATAGCACTTTTGCTGAAATGAAATGTCACCTACAGCCAAAGCTTCATCTATAATAAGAATTTCAGGACGAATCATAGTTGCAACACTAAATGCAACTCTCACTTGCATACCAGTAGAATAAACCCGTACCGGCTCATCAAAGTATTCGCCAATATCAGCAAAGGATTCAATATTCTGTATGGCTTGTTGAGTTTCCTCCGATGAAAACCCCATCAAACCAGCCGCATGAAATACATTTTGCCTACCAGTAAGCTCCACATCAAAGCCCATTCCTAACTCAAGAATCGCAGCAATACGCCCATTAACGTGTATCGTTCCTTCGCTAGGCTGTAGAGTTCCCGTGATCATTTTAAGTAAGGTACTTTTTCCCGCGCCATTCTGGCCGATAATACCTATGGCTTCGCCTGCGTGGATCTCAAAATTAATATGGCGTAGCACCCAATGCTCTTCGGCTGGCTTTATCTTTAAGCCAAACCAGTTAGCAAAGCGGTGCCATTCTGATTTATAAGTTCTGAAGGCTTTACCTACATTTTGTACGCTGAGTAAACTCATAATACATCCACCATTTCTGCACTGGCTTTGCGGAATAAAAACAAGCCTATTATGACTAATACACAAGCTATACAAGCAATAACCCCTATGCTCTGTAATTGTGGTACTTGGTTGTAAACCAGTATTTGATGATAGGCATCAACCAGTGAGTACATGGGGTTAAGTTGCATTAAGTGTCGGTAATTTTCTGGAATAATCGTTAAGGGGTAAAC
>ENA-OSET01003374-OSET01003374.1-sediment-metagenome-genome-assembly--contig:-NODE-3374-length-14713-cov-33.314020_pt1 | contig 14713 bp, 15 predicted proteins | sample MGYA00237882_ERZ534229 | MGnify/ENA primary metagenome ERZ534229 (study PRJEB26408, sample SAMN06266212) | sediment metagenome | isolation source: Hudson Canyon methane seep mesocosm | place... | reverse complement strand
AATGAAATGGCATGACCAGCAATTTTTTCAGCTTCTGCTTGTTTGCCTTCTCCTAAAGCATTACCCACTAAAGCATTAGTGCCTTGACCGACACCAATTGAGATGGCAAGTCCCATAAAATAAATCGGTGCTGCTAATGAAATTCCAGCTAGCGCTGTTGACGACAACATGCCTGCATAAAAGTTATCAACGATGTAATACAGTGTATTGAAAAGCATGCCGATACTCGCTGGGATAGCAATTTTTCTCAATAGATGAGGGATAGGATCTTGAGTAAGGTTCAACTGTTTTTCCTAGGAACGTGAAAGTGATGAGCTTATTAGAAACAGGCTCAAGGGGTACTACTTAGTTACTAATCGAAAATTTATGAGTAGCTTTAATTACTCAAATGGATTGCGGTCTCTGAATGTGGCGACTGCCATAGCAATAGAAAGCAAAATTATAGAATTAAAAAATACCGGAACAACAATAAAATAATAACCTAATTCATGAACGGTAGAGCCTCCGATCACTGCTGTTATGGCTGTCGCACCACCAGGAGGATGCATACATCCGGTGTAATGCATCAACAGCATGGCTAAACCAATTGCCAGAGAGGAAGCTAATAGGGGACTAGGTACTAAATAATAAGCGGTAATGCCAACAAAGGCTGAAACAAGGTGACCACCAACAATTGGCCAAGGTTGTGATACGGGACTATGGGGAATGCCAAAAATTAACATTGCAGAAGCGCCTGTAGATGCCAATATCATTGACATGCCATCAGCTTGAAGAAGGTGATTGCTAAAAAAGGAAGCAATTAACATCGCGATAAACGCACCGACGATAGATACAAAAACTTCTTTATTAGACATTGTTTTCATGGGCATAGTAGCCCTATTCTAACGCTATTTTTGCGTTTATGAATATAGTGCCTAAAGAGAAACTTCTATGGACCATTTTTTCAAAGCACGCTTGAAGATAAAGCAAATTTGTAGCTATCAACGCACATCATTGGTGCTATTGGCTTTGATGTGAACCAAAATGACTCGTGTGCTGTTATTTTATCGGGTGACCGCGATACATTCTTACTGGTTTGGCAGGCTTTTTTTCATCATCTGATTTGTTACTAATTGGCTCTAATGTTGTTTGACCACGATACACTTTTGTCTTAAATTTTTGTGGTTCTTCAGCCGGTGATTCTTGTTCACCGTTTAATGATAAGGACCATGGTGGTCCCGCTAAGACACAGAGTTCTTTTACTAAGGCAATAAATATTGGGTCGGTAGACTCTTGATATATATCGATTAACTCATCAATCACATCAGGGTTAGCAAATTTGATACTGTTTTTCACATCATCAGGTGATCGACGTCGGATTTCCCGAATTAGGTCGATCATAGGTTTGGTCATGTCCATCAATAGTCCCTAAAATAACTCGATTGCTTATTGATGTTTATCACGTCCATTGTGAGAAAACGTTAAGCCAACATCCATAAGGCTACTAACAAGATGACGCAATATACAGACCATATTGATTCTAAAAGTATCGACTAGTCCACAAATCCGTGTAATAGGTATTTTTTCGCAGAATTTGGATAAACATATTCGAGGAGGAATAAACACATATCTTTGTTGTGCTTTTGATATTATTTAGCGAATTATGTGTTTAAGGAAATAAGATGGCGCTGGAAAAAGCACCGAGTTGGCAAGCTGATTTAAACGAAGAGTTTGAATTGCCGTATATGCAAAACTTAATAACATTTTTGCAGGCTGAAAAAGATCAAAACAAAGTTATTTATCCGCAATCATCAAATTGGTTTCATGCTTTGGAAGCAACGGCATTGCATGATGTGAAAGTCGTTATCTTGGGTCAAGATCCTTATCACCAACCTAATCAGGCACATGGCCTATGTTTTTCGGTTTTACCAGGTATTAAAACACCACCATCTTTAGTTAACATATATAAAGAGTTACAAACTGATTTGGGTATTGAAAGAGCGAATCATGGTTATCTTGAAACATGGGCAACACAGGGTGTGTTATTGCTCAATGCGGTATTAACAGTAGAAGATTCCAATGCTAATGCCCATCAGGGAAAAGGTTGGGAGCAGTTTACCGACAAGGTGATCAGTGTCGTAAATGAACAATGTGACAATGTGGTGTTTATGCTGTGGGGTGGTTATGCTCAAAAAAAGGGAGCGGTAATAGACTCGCAAAAGCATTTGGTCTTAAAAGCACCTCATCCGTCACCGTTATCCGCTCACCGAGGGTTTTTAGGCTGTCGTCATTTTAGTCAGGCTAATGCTTATCTTGAGCAACATGATAAAAAAAACATAGATTGGCAGCTTCCAGATTGAACGAAAATCAGGAAAACTTACTTTTTTAACTCCGTTTAGTGCTTAAGGATGAACACTTTTAGATTCGATTTCTAAGACACTATTTTTAATTATTTACTATAGAAGGACGTCCGAAAGGACAGTAATTGTAATATGAAGCATGATCTCACAACCGAAAAAATGAAAAATATAGTTCTGTATTTGTTAGTTTTAAGCCTAATAATAGTGTTGTTTACTGGATGCACAACATCTAATGTAAAAAAGGTAATTCCTCCACAACTTAGTTCACATGGGATAGAAAAGACAGAGAATATCTATTTAGATACTTCTAAGTTAAGTGATATTAATGTTGCGTTAAGCGGTCTTGGCTATGATGGTGATCAGGTAGCACAAAGTATGGCTTCAGTTAACTCAGCTGCTGCATATCAACCTGGCGCCGATCCTGTTTCTGCAGCTATCGGGGTTCTTATTGTTGGCTCTATACTACAAAATATGGAAGAGTCTGCTGCAATTGAAGAGAAAAATGAACCTGTGACGCCTTTTTTAACGAAAGTAGCGGCTCTGGATTGGGAAGCTCTTGTAAGCTCCAATACCTTATTAAATAAGGTGTGGAGTCTCAAGAAGACGGAAACCAAAAATTATAATGCAGTGACAGTACAGCCTGAACTTAAGTTATCAAGTGATTATAGAAATCTTGAGATAGTCTCATTAGTGGTAATTGAATCTGACGAAGGTGAGGTTGTCTATCAGAATTATTTCCATATTTATACGCCGCCGTTTTTGAATAAAACGGAATTATTATCGGGATTAAATAATTTATCCGAAGAAGCTTTGAATTCGAAGGTTAAGGTATTGTTATCTCAGCTTGAAAACTTACTTGATAAGGACATATCGGAGTGGCAGAAAAAGCCGAAAAGAAATGACTCAATCAGATTTAAGAATGATGATAAACAATATTACGAACGTGGAACTTTATTGGCAAAAGGAAATAACTTTATTACATACCGCACTCTTCGAGGCGAGATTAAACATATCCCTTATCAAAATTAGAAAAAACAGAGGTGTTTTGAGCTAACGTAAATGCTCAAAACACCTCATTATTCTGAATGTTTTATTTGCTAGCACTATTTTCAGCAACTACATTCAAAGGCTTATTTCCTTCAAGTTCATAGTTTATTTTTTTGAAAGATTCATCAAGTGACTGATAGACGGTAGTTGTTAAGTTTGGGTAATCGTTATCAGCTTCATCCCACGGAGTAGAAATAGTTTTTTGAGTCACTGTGTTGGAATACCACAGTAGTTGATTAGATGATAAGTCGATCAACTGACCAGTGACTACGGACTGCGCTAAAGGTTCAGAGGTTGGTATAAAACCATAATAGCTTCGGGTTGTACCTACGGATTTAATATCGATCAGTAAAAGTAAATCAAGGTTATGTTTAGACTGATATGAAGAGAAGTCATTATTAGATTTACCTTCTGTTGGTCTTTTTAGCTCTTTTGCTGACTCACGAGTAAGGGCCGTATCTACAACGACTAGGTCGAGACCTTTATCTTCCAAAGATTCTTCAATAGATGTAATAAATTCTTTGTATTCTGGAAATGAAAGTGTTGCTAGATGACTGTCAAGGCCTCCATTTGCTCCAGCAATTATTGCGTAATCAAGCAAACCAATGCTGCCTGTATAAATAGTTTCTGCTGTAGGAATTTCAGTGTGGATTAAACCTATTTTTATATTTCTGTCGTCAAAAACGTTACTCGATAATGAGATGGGTTCTTGTATTGATGCACAGCCAATTAATGATAATAATAATGAAAAACTGGCGAGTAACTTTAATAACCTCATGTTATTTTTTCTTCCTTAAAAATATTTTTGTTTTAGATGGTTTTTGTTGAAAACCGTATGAATTTTAATTGTTGTTGAAAATTACAAGGCCAACAACTGCGCTAAATCTACAGTTTTGTGTAACACCTTTCAACAAATACCCAAAATTAAGCTCAGCTTAATCAGAGTTTTGGTAAATCCAAGTCAACTTGTTGTTACTAACAAGGGGAGCTTTAAAATCATATAGCCAGATTTTTGAATAATACTTATTTTCTGTAAAGGTTAATTTAGTTTTCAATATTCTTGATCAGGTACAATGCGCGCCATGATAAAACTTTCCCAACTCTCCATTCGTCGTGGTGTACGTTTACTGTTTGAAGATGCAAACTTGACGGTGCATCCAGGACAAAATATTGGTTTAACCGGTGCTAATGGTACGGGTAAATCAAGTTTGTTCGCTTTATTACGCGATGAAATACATGCTGATAATGGCAGTGTATATATACCTGCTTTATGGGTGATTTCACATGTAGCACAAGAAACACCTGCGGTTGAACAAGCAGCAATTGATTATGTATTAGAAGGTGATGCTGAGTTAACGCGTCTGCAAACGGAACTTGCCAAAGCGGAACAAGAAGAAGATGGACATCATCAAAGTGAGTTGCATGATAAGTTAGCTGCGATTGATGGTTACACTGCTCGCAGTCGTGCCGGTCGATTAATGCATGGTTTAGGTTTTAAAGCTGATCAAGAAACCTTACCTGTTACCTCCTTTTCCGGTGGTTGGCGTATGCGTTTAAATTTGGCTCAAGCCTTAATGTGTCGTTCTGATTTATTATTACTTGATGAGCCGACTAACCATCTAGATCTAGAAGCCGTTTATTGGTTAGAAGAATGGTTGCGAAGTTATCCGGGTACATTAATATTGATTTCACATGATCGTGATTTTCTTGATCGTGTTGTGAATCAAATTGTTCATATTGAACAGCAGCGAATTAAATCTTACACGGGTAATTATTCTGATTTTGAATTGGCTCGAGCTGAACATTTAGCTCACCAGCAAGCAGCACATCAAAAACAACAACGTGAAATTGCTCATATCCGCAGCTTTGTTACTCGGTTTAAAGCCAAGGCAACTAAAGCTCGACAGGCACAAAGTCGGGTAAAGGCCTTAGAACGTATGGAGCTGATTGCACCAGCACATGTGGATTCGCCATTTCACTTTAGCTTTTTTCCTCCATCACGTTTGGCAACACCATTAATTAGTTTAGATAAAGTAGCGGTTGGTTATAACGATATTCCACTTATTGAGAATGTGAAGTTATCGTTGGCACCTGGGGATCGAATCGGTTTGCTTGGCCCTAATGGAGCGGGTAAATCAACATTAATTAAATTGATTGCTGGTGTCTTACCTCAATTAAAAGGTAAACGAAAAGAAGGCAAAGATATTCGCATTGCCTATTTTGCACAGCATCAATTAGAACAGCTCTATGTCGAAGACAGTCCGTTAAAACATTTACAGCGTTTAGATAAACAAGCTTCAGAAACTGATTTACGTAATTTTATTGGTGGTTTTGGTTTTCATGGTGATGATGCTTTAGCACCGGTAGGCCCTTTTTCTGGTGGTGAAAAAGCAAGGTTAGTCTTGGCCTTGTTGGTTTATCAAAAACCTGCTGTTTTACTCTTGGATGAACCGACTAACCATCTTGATTTAGAAATGCGACTGGCATTAACGATGGCCTTGCAAGACTTTGAAGGTGCGTTGGTTGTGGTTTCACATGATCGTCATTTATTACGTACCGTGGCCGATGATTTATGGCTAGTCTCGAATGGTCAGGCGAAAGTATTTGATGGTGACTTGGATGATTATCGTCAGTGGCTGATGACGAAAGACAAACCAGTCAAAACGACTGAGATGGCAGCAGCCGCTAATAATAAAAAGAATGATCGCCAAACGGCAGCGGTCCAAAGACAAAAACTACAGCCATTGCGTAATGTAGTAAAAAAAGCCGAACAACAGATGGATAAATTACAAACTAAATTATCAGCCATTGAAGAAAAACTCGCTGATGGAAGTTTGTATGAAGATAGTAGTAAAGATAAATTAAAAGCCTTATTGTTGGATCAAGCAGCGATAAAATCTGAATTAGAACAAACAGAGCTAGACTGGTTTGATGCCAGCGAAGCCTTAGAAACAGCACAAGCTGGTGAGGAATAACCGTGGCTTTATTGTCATTAAAACAAATTACCGTTAGTTTTGGCGGACCTAATTTACTAGACAAGGTGGATTTTCAACTCGACCGAGGTGAACGAGTTTGTTTGGTCGGCCGAAATGGCGCGGGTAAATCAACGTTGATGAAATTGATTGCCGGTGAAATCAAAGAAGATGGCGGCGAGATCATCGGCCAAGGTTTAAAAATAGCACGATTAGAGCAGGAGGTTCCTGCCGGCACTGATGGCACCGTATTTGATGTGGTAGCCAGAGGTTTGGGTGATATTGCACCTTTATTGATTGATTATCATCATATTATCCACCAACTAGAAACAGATAGTTCAGAAGCAATGTTGTCTAAGTTAGAAAAAGCCCAGCATAAGTTAGAGGCTGTGGATGGTTGGTCAGTCGAGCAACGTGTAGAAGCCGTTATTTCTCGTTTGACTTTAGACCCTGATGCCGAATTCTCTGCCTTATCAGGCGGGATGAAACGACGTGTTTTATTAGCGCAAGCCTTGGTTGAAGAGCCTGATGTTTTATTGTTAGATGAACCAACTAATCATTTGGATATTGCCTCGATCACGTGGCTAGAAGAGTTTTTGAAAAGTTATGGTGGTACGGTATTGTTTATCACACATGACCGGGCATTCTTACAAGCTTTGGCCACCCGAATCGTACAGCTCGATCGCGGTAATATCACCAGTTACCCGGGTGATTACGCTAATTTCTTAATTCGCCGTGAAGAAAAACTGGCTGAAGAAGAAACACAAAATGCCTTGTTTGATAAAAAACTCGCTCAAGAAGAAGTCTGGATCCGCCAAGGCATTAAAGCTAGGCGTACCCGTAATGAAGGTCGTGTTCGCGCTTTGGAAAAATTACGCCGTGAACGTGGCCAGCGAAGAGAACAAGTCGGTAACGTTAAGATGCAGTTGCAAGATGCAGAACGTAGCGGCAAGTTGGTATTGGAAGCAGAAAATCTTCGTCAAAGTTACGATGGTCGAGTATTGTTCAATGATTTCTCTACGGTGATTCAACGTGGTGATTGTATCGGTGTGATTGGTAAAAATGGTTGTGGTAAATCAACCTTACTTTCTATTTTATTAGGGCGTGCCGAGCCAGAATCGGGCCATGTTAAATTGGGTACTAATCTTGAAGTCGCCTATTTTGATCAATTGCGTAGCCAGCTCGATGAAGAAGTTAGTGTAGTAGACAATGTGGGTCAAGGTGCTGATTTTGTAGATATTAACGGTGCAAGAAAACATATTATTGGCTATTTACAAGATTTCTTATTTACGCCAGAGCGCGCTCGCACACCGGTTAAAGCTTTATCGGGTGGAGAACGTAATCGCCTGTTGTTAGCTAAATTGTTTACTCAACCTGCAAATTTACTCGTGCTTGATGAACCGACTAATGATCTTGATGCAGAAACCTTAGATTTATTAGAAGATTTGTTGTTGAACTATCAAGGCACTTTATTGTTGGTGAGCCATGATCGAACATTTTTGAACAATGTTTCTACTAGTACCATCGTGTTTGATGATGATGGTGAAGTACGTGAGTATGTTGGTGGTTATGATGATTGGTTGCGTCAGCGTGCTCTAGATAAGCAAGCTGAGTTTCAAAAAAAATCGACAACGTCAAAATCGACTAAATCCAATGAATCGGCAGTTAATAAAAAGTCACCATTGAGCTATCAAGAGCAACTTGATTTAGAAGCTTTGCCTAAAAAGATCGAGCAACTCGAACAACAACAAGATGACTTGCATACCGTGATCGGTGATCCAGAATTCTACCAACAAGAAGCGACAGAAGTAGCTGCAACACAGGACGAACTGGCGGCACTGACTAAAGAATTAGAAAAGGCTTATGAACGTTGGGAAATGTTGGAAGCAAAACAAGAAGGTTAAAACCTTGCTAGAACATTTCTACATTAACGTTCTATGCCCCTAAGTACTTTTTATAGTTTTCGAAACTGAATTTCGAGGGAGAGCTTTTTGGCTCTTCCGTTTTGTTATTCTCGGGTTCTAAACTTGTTCCAGCTAAAACACATAATTCTTTCATTAATGCTATAAATATCTGGTCGTTAGACTTGTGATATAAAACGATTAATTCATCAATGAGATCAGGGTTAGAGAGTTTTATGTTATTTTTCACATCATCGGGTGACCGGCGTCGGATTTCCCGGATCAAGTCGATCATTGGTTTGGTCATGTCCATCGTTATTTCCTAAAGCAAAACTATGCTCATCGATACTGACATGTCCTATGTTGGTGAGATCTAAGCCAGCATCCATCGGCACTCTTAGTATATCTCACTCAGTGGTTGTTGAATTCTCAGAAACATAATCTAGATCAGTATTTAGCTAAAAAATTCAGCATAGCTTCTAACAACTGGAACAAAAGTAGGATGAGTTGCATACTGTGTTTTATGTTTAAGTATTACCAATAATAAATACAACAAACAAAAACAGGGTTAAAACACATGGCTGAACAACAATTATTGTTTAACCAAAAAATTGCTGAAGGTCATGTTCAAGTGTGGCAACAGGACAATCGACGTTGGATGGATTTTGAAAATGATTTGGTGCAAACCGAAATTATATTAGATCGTCCAGATTATCTACCTTTGCCGCTTAATCGAGCGATGTTGGCTGGCATAATCTTTTGTGAGCAGCCCAAGCAAATATTATTGGCAGGCACTGGCGGCGGTGCAACGGCTAGATATTTAGCCCAACGCTTCCCTGATATTGACGGTCAAGCGGTAGAACTATCTGATGTGATTGCTTCTGTAGCACATGAATATTTTGAATTTCCAAACAATAAAAAATGGCAGTTGTTGACTGATGATATCCAGTCTTATGTACAAACTAGCCAACAGTTTTATGACGTAATAGTGCTTGATATAGCCGAAGAGAAATTAACACCAGAGTGGATTATTGATCGACAGTTTTTACAGCAATGCCGAGCAAGACTGACAGCAGAAGGTTATATCTCCATCAATCTACTGGTGGAGGATGAAAATGGCTTTATGAATTATTTAGCAGCGATACGTGATGTATTTGATCGGCAGACTGTATGTTTGTCTATGCCAAACTATCAAAATATTGTGATTTTGGCGTTTAATCAACTGCCACTATATATATCACCAGTTGATATAGAAAATAGATTAAGCACATTGGAAAAAGAGTGGGGTTTGGAATTAACTGAGTTTTATCAGCAAATGTTAAAAGATAATCCGCAAGGGAGTGGGGTTTTGTAAATGAAGAAACTGATCAGGAATATATGTTTATTTATCATAACTGTTGGATGGCTTATGCCTTTAGGATTATCTTTTTCATTTTATAATTCTTGGGTAAATAATATTGTTATTCCAAAATTAAATAACACCTTTCAAGAAATACACTCATTTCCATTTCTTCAAGCTAGTGAATCAACTTTTGCTGTTAGCTTCTGGTGGTTGTGTCTTGTTGTAGCTAGTTGGGCAGCATATTTTCTACTTTATAAACCATTTAGAGAAAACTAAAATCGTACCAAAGTCCTTTGCTTAGCTTAGCGCCTTATATCAAGAGCGCGCTTTTGAGTATAAAGAAGTCTAATTAGTTCGTACTCGAAAGGTGAGCCTGTATCGTAGTAACGGAAATCTACATTATGCCTAGCATCGATGGCTCTAAGTGCATGAAATATCAATTCTCGATCAGAATGATCATCAAAATTGAGAGGGTCGATTTCGTTGAAGATCACAGCATCCGCTACTAAGCCTGTTGTGTCTCGTAAATTAGATGGACCAAGAATGGGCAAGATTAAATATGGCCCATCTCCAACACCATAATGGCCGAGTGTTTGACCGAAATCTTCTTCATACTCTTCTATCCCTAGCTCGGTTGCAACATCAATTAAACCTGCTAGCCCAAGGGTTGTATTAATTAAAAACCGGCCTGCTGTTGATGCGGATTCTTTTGGTTTTAACTGTAAAACTGAATTAGTAAAGTTGGTGATTTCAAAAATATTATTGAAAAAATTTGAGACTCCGTCTTGAGCAATATCAGGCATTACTGTTTCATAAGCACTCACAATAGGTAAGAAAATATATTCATCAAAACCGGCATTAAAACGATACATGCCTCTATTAAAACCTTCGATAGGATCATAGACGTCAATCGCATAAGTGACATCCTTCTTAACTACATTTTCTACGCTATGCTGGGCTGGAATTTCATTGGCTTGTTTTTCGGGTACAGAGCTACAGCCTGAAATAAGAAGTACAGCAGGCACTACAATAAGTTGTATGATTATTCTAAAAAAATGAACATTATGTTTCATCAATTAAGATCTCTAATTTTTGAAATAGTTAATCATATAATCAACATTTTCTTTATAAGCAAGGTTGCCGCAATGGCCACCTGTTGGGTAGATATGAGCACGCGATTTGAAGGTATCCCTAAAGAAATCTATTTCTCCAGGAGCAAGAATAATGTCATCTTCATTGTGAACAACAGCAATTTTATCGCTGGCTCTTAGGTAATTAACGATGCTATTTAAGCTAGTGTCATGCATTAATGAATCATCGGTTACGCCATCTTTCAAACCACTGTAATATGGTAGAAAGAGATCATAAAAATAGTCATTAAAACCTAGTCGGTTTGCGACTTTAAAATAGTCAGTTGTCGATTCTGTTTTTCTAAGAACATGATTTTTAGGAACAATGTAACCGCTATTTGTGACAACATCAGAAGTAAAAATCATGCTTGAAGACGATAATCTAAATGATAGGCCAATGGTTGCTGATATTCTTGATAGATTGGTCTTTCCATTTTGAGCTTGATAAATTCGATAAAGAAAATCACTATCAAATTTAATGGTTTCATCTTCAACATATAAATTAGAGAAGTCGCTCATTAATTCGTTAAAAAAATCATTAAAATGATCCATGCCACCTGGAATATTATCTTCTAACATTTTGTCTAGAATAGTGACCGAATTAAACAAATTGACGGGGGGGTTAATCATTAATACTTTTTTAAAGTTGAAGGATTGTTTTTCCTCATCTAGTTTTGCAACAAATGCTGCTTGTGCGCCGCCTAAACTGTAACCTGTGATATAAAACTCAGTGACATCGATCGAGTCTTTAATTTGTTCATATATTGTTTCCATCACGCGATAGAGATCTTCACTATCATGTATGAGGTGTCCAGGAACTTGTGTGGATGATGCGGTAGCGATAAAGTTCGAATAAGTCGGTGAAGACAAAGAAACGACATGAAAACCAGCATGAGAAAAAGCGGACTCTAAAAATTTCATTTTGCCGCTATTATGGCCTGCACCTGTGCCTGCGATTGAAAAAATTAAAGGTGCTGCTTTTTTTTGTTTCACAACTGAGTAGTGAAGCTGTCTTTTTACAATAACGTCAGTTGTAAATTTTCGATCAGGAAAAATGGTAATGCGTTGATCTTTGCGGTTAGTTTTTTTCGGAAGTTCTGCTTTAAACTTTTGAGGTGTGCCAATAACTGTCGCTTCAAGTGCGTTATCAAAGGGATAATCATAAGCACTGGCTGACGGAACAATAGTCGTGCTTATAAATGTAAATAGAGCGATGACGTACCATTTCATTATTTATTCACTTTTGAGTAAATCAAACTAACATTCATTTTCAAGTTATATTCAGCGAAGCATGTAACACCAAATATTATGATCATTTACTAAAATAAGATATAGCTGACAAGGCTATATCTTTATTCTTATATGGAGTAAAGGTATTTTTAATATCTATTTATTGAATTGATGTAATCAGATTATAGCTAGGATCAACAGTAAAAGTTCTATACACGTAGATCTAATTGCTGGATAAACCCTGTGCCACCTTCTTCTGTTAAATACACACTTGAACTAACAATATCACCCAAGGTTTGTTGGTTTTGTTGTAGTTCAAACGGAGTATTAAGGTGACCAAGATAAATGGCACCAACGCCTTTTTCACCTAAGCCGATTAATTGTTCATGACCGTTAGCATCTATTGTCCAAAGGCGAAGTTGATCATAAATACTGTCGGCTTCATCAATAAAGTTATTGCCGTCTTCATCATAGCTTGCAAGTTCGTTAAAACCATTTCCGGTACTGGGACCAAAGAGTTCTGAACCATCATTGACGGTGCCGTCGTTGTTTTTATCCAACGCTAAATAAGCATTATCAGGTTTGAGCAGAGCGACTTGCTCGGTTTGACCATCAGCATCAAGATCAAATTCAAAACGAGTTTGTTGTAGTTCGGCTGCTGTGCCATTGAAATTTAATACTAAAGGATCGATTTTAACGGCGTCTCCGGCTCTGAAACTGATGGATTGTTCTTCAAAAAATTCTCGTTTGATATTCAGTTGGGCAGAGAAGTTGATGGTTTTGCCATCTTGGGTATGAACTTCACCTTCTGCTGAAAAGGATAAAGATTCATATTCATAGTGGGAAGCATAATAATCATATTCAATGCCAAAACCCGCGGATTGTTGTGGCGGAGGAGCGCTAGTTGTTTGTTGTGTGGCATCTAGCTCAATAGCATCGATGTCTTGTTTAAGGCTTGCGGGATCAAAAAGATCAAATTTTCTACCAGTCAATGCTTCAATCATTTTTGTGATGAGTTGCATCATCATTAGCTGCTTGGCATTTAATTGCATTTCACCAAAATCATGTTGTTCACGATGCGGAGCATGGCTTGCTTGGGTGGAAATATCGAGTTGGTCTACGGGGACTCTCGCTTGTTCTGGTCTTTCTTGCACTGCTGGTGAAGGTCGCTCACCAAGCCAGACGTTTAGTCTTTCTCGCTCTTCGGTATGCTCAACTTTTTCATGCTGTTGCTGAAGAGAAATATTTGAATTGCTGATGATCATATTCGCCTCCGTCAGAAATTAAAGGCTATAAACAGCTAGCGGCATACTAAAAAATTACTTTAGGTTTTTGTTTGGGCTAGCTGAAAAATTAACCACAGTGTTAGCATAGGCTGTCGATTTTATGGAGATAGCAACGTGGAAATAGCTACATGGGTGACTGAATTAATTACAAAACTCAATGGGATAGTGTGGGGACCATTGATGTTGGTATTAATTTTAGGAACAGGCTTTGTGCTGATGCTTGGTTTGCGTTTGATGCCGATATTGAGGCTGGGTTATGGCTTTCAAATGTTATGGCGAGGTCGAGATCAAGCTGGCGAGGGAGATATTTCATCATTTAACGCTTTGATGACTTCATTATCAGCCACGATTGGTACCGGTAATATTGCAGGTGTGGCAACGGCAATATTTTTAGGTGGACCGGGTGCTTTATTTTGGATGTGGATGACAGCTTTAGTGGGCATGGCAACGAAATATTCGGAAGCAGTATTGGCCGTTCATTTTAGAGAAACTAGTAACGATGGCCATAAAGTCGGTGGCCCGATGTATTACATTAAAAATGGTCTGAGTAGTCGCTTTGCATGGCTGGGAACCGCCTTTGCCATCTTTGGTGCTTTAGCTGGTTTTGGCATAGGTAATACCATTCAAGCAAATTCAGTAGCTGATGTTTTATCTAGTAAGTTTGGTGTGGAACATTGGATTACAGGTGTCATGATTGCCAGCTTAGTAGGCCTGGTTTTAATTGGCGGTATTAAGCGAATCGCTATTGTTGCGGGTAAGTTAGTGCCATTAATGGCCGTGAGTTATGTCTTAGCAGGTTTAGCGGTATTAGGCATGCATGCTGACAAAATACCGGCAGCTTTTGAACTTATCTTTACTTATGCCTTTACTCCAATTGCAGCAACTGGTGGGTTTGCAGGTGCTGCTGTGTGGGCTGCTATTCGTTTTGGTGTGGCCCGAGGTGTATTTTCTAATGAAGCGGGTTTAGGTAGTGCACCGATTGCTCATGCCTCAGCGATGACTAATAGTCCTGTTAAACAGGGCACTGTTGCAATGATTGGCACCTTTATCGATACCATTATTATTTGCTCTATAACCGGTTTGGTTATTATTGTTTCTGGCGCCTGGACCAGCGGTGAAACAGGTGCGACCTTATCGTCTGTAGCATTTGAATCTGCATTGCCCGGTTTTGGAGGTTATATCGTTACCTTAGGTTTGAGTGTATTTGCTTTCACCACTATCTTGGGATGGAGTGTTTATGGCGAACGCTGTGTGGAGTATTTATTTGGTAGTCGTTCCATCCTGCCATTTAGGTTGTTATGGGTAGTGGCAGTGCCATTAGGTGCAACTGCAAACTTGTCGTTTATTTGGCTGGTGGCTGATACCTTGAATGCTTTAATGGCCATTCCAAACTTGATTGCTTTGTTGTTGCTGAGTCCTGTGGTATTTAAACTGACCAAAGACTATTTTGCTGATAAATAACAATG
>ENA-OSET01003372-OSET01003372.1-sediment-metagenome-genome-assembly--contig:-NODE-3372-length-14718-cov-78.916946_pt1 | contig 14718 bp, 28 predicted proteins | sample MGYA00237882_ERZ534229 | MGnify/ENA primary metagenome ERZ534229 (study PRJEB26408, sample SAMN06266212) | sediment metagenome | isolation source: Hudson Canyon methane seep mesocosm | place... | reverse complement strand
CCAAGTCTTCCACGCTTGGCTATCATTCCCGCCTTTACGATGGGCTGGATAGGATGCAAAAAACTGTTTGAATGAATTAGGCTTACTAACACGTATCTTGATTACCTTTCCCCCTTGGGGGGTTAGGGGGGTGTTTGATAAGTTAGTAGCTTGATTAGTATTAGTAGTAGGATATGTCGGATTCATTTCCGAGTTATTTTCGGATTCATTTCCGAGTTTCTTCGGATTTAAATCCGTATTTGTAGGCAACTCGGATTCATTTCCGACATAGTGATTCGGATTTGCTTCCGACATAGTGTTTGATAGGTATGTTTTGCCCTTCTCGGTGACTTTAATACAGTCCTTTTTACCGTCTTTCTTGTAGTCAATAAGGCCCAAATCAGCCAATGCTTTTAGGTGGCGATATGCAGTATCAGGCTTCAACCCAAGTATCGGTAGTTCCTTAACGATGGCTTGCCTAGCGACCCAGTAGTAGACCTCACCGTCAATCTGAGTAGGCTTGGCCCATGTGCTTGCTGTGGTCAACAAATCAAAGATCATAGCTTGGTTGATGTTGGTTAACCCAAGATCGATTGCCTTGGCCTGATTAACGTAAATCGTATACTTCATAACGCAACCCGCATTTTAAAAATTTATTCTATTTCTGGACGTTTAGTAATTCGGTGAATATTCTTAACTCACTGAATTTCTTTTCTCGTTTTTCGAGAATGGTGGCTCTTATGTATGAGGAAATATCTAAACCTGTTAGCGAGGCATCGCGCTTTGCAAATTCGTACAGATCATCATCAAGCGCCGTGGTGACTGAATTTGTGAGCTTATCCATTAGGCAACCTTCCCTCTGTGTTCAGCTTGAGTTGTTTGATGCCGATACTCCATCTCGTCATAAGCCAACTCGCCAGCCGTTATTCGCTCAAGTCGAAGCGCCTGCTTCTCAGGCACGAAATCGCCCCACATCGAAACTGCTGGTGCGCTGATGCCGAGAACCATTGCTAAATTCGTTTGTGTACCGAAATGTTTAACTGCATTTTCTCGCAACAAAATTAACCGCCCATATGAAATATCAATAAACTTATATTAAATTATCTTAAACATGATGTAAAGGCCATAGTAAGCTAGCTTAATCAAATATTAGTAATTTTATTAAATGAGGATATAAAGAGTGAGTATAGGTAGCCGCATTCGTACAGCTAGGAAAGCTAAAAACATGACACAAAAGGAACTATCAACTATGGCTTCAGTATCGGCAACTAGCATCGTGTATTGGGAACGCGATGAAATTGAGCCGAAAAGTAAAAATTTAGCATCCTTGGCGCGAGCCTTGAATGTTGCGCCCGATTATCTGGTACATGGCGCAGTTTTTGGAGAAGGTTTATCGATCGCCCCCCTTCATTCAAGAGTACCACTACTAAAATGGGCTGATCTAAACAATGGACTGAAAATGGAAAAAGCAAATGCAGAGAGTTGGCTTTATTGCCCAACCCAATGTGGTGAAGGAACGTTTGCTTTACGTGTTGACAATGATTTGATGGTTTCTCAAAACCAAAATTCAAAGTCGTATCCCGAAGGTACAATTATTTTCATTGACCCTGATGCGCCACTAAGGAGTGGTTGCCGCGTAATCGCAAAAAAATTAAATTCATTAGCAACTTTCAAGGAGTACATAGTAGACGGTGGGGATGCCTACCTAAAACCGATCAACCCACAATACCCTACAGTATTGATGGAGAGTGATACGGAAATAATCGGAATTATCATCGGCAGTTATTCAGCCGAGTAATTAAATAATTATGAAAACCTTAATGCCAAAACAGACAATACACGATCGTGGTTCGTCCGTCCGGATGAAGATGATGTCGTGGATGAAATGCCGTGAGTATCAATGGTGGATTATTCACACAGATGTCATGGCTGTGCAATCACCGCGCTGGGCCGTTGGTCGATTTTTGAGGTGGTTAGCCCCACTTAACATGAGTTTCGGGTATGGCTCACTCGCTGACCTACATACTGGCCCACCATTCGATTAAGTTTCACTTATTTTTATCAAACTATCTCTCCTATATGGGGATTTTTTTTGCCCTGAATTTGATGCCACATCAATAAACTGATATTTATTATGTATTTTATTGCATATCCGATTAAGATAGCTTACTATGTAAACACAGAAATCAGATATTGGAGCAGCAAAATGAATCAATCAAACGCAGCAATTGAAGCCGCAGCACAGGATTATCGTGATCAGAAGTTAGCTGACTATTTAGGCGATGGTGGCTACAGCGAACCTGAGCTTGGCTCATATGTTCATGATGTTGCATTCTACGGCGAATATGCAAGTCACGACCAACTTGACTTGATTGAGTGGATCGAGCAAGGCGACCACATCGCTCCCATTTCTAAAATCTTATTTGAAGCTTTGAAGGACGATCCAAAAAACCCTGCCCCATCGGCAGCGAGGGATTGGCAGAAACTTGTTGAAGCAATGAGTGCCGCAGCACAGGATTATTTCAACGAGAAGGTGGCCGCGTAATGACTAACAGCGATTTCATTCTTTCAACAGTCGGCGCTCTGATGGGCGCTGGGTGTGTGATTTGGTTCACCGCAGGAATCATCGCATGAGTGATATTTGGCTACTAGTGATCGTATTAATTTTAAGTGGGGTAACGATATGAACATTACTAAATTGTGTGCCGAAATTCAGGCTGGTTTGAGCTGGAGAGATGGCGAAGGTTGGGACTCTAATCCTTATCACCCTAAGCATCAAGCCGAGGCTTATCGTGCTTTCGCGTTGAAGTGGGAAGAATTACAGCGTCAATCTGACGATGCTTATCCAAGAGAGGTAGCGTAATGACTATTCAAGAAAAGCTAGCAACAATCCAGCGGGAGCTTCATGCCCCAAAGGGCCAAATCAATAAGTTCGGCGGCTACCAGTACCGTAGCTGCGAGGATATTCTTCAAGCGGTTAAGCCGTTGCTAGGTGGGTGTGCTTTAACGATTACTGACGAACTTGTTTTTAGCGGGATGCTGGAAGATGAAATTATTGGCGCTGGCGACAAGGCCATGAAGGTGCAGACGCAGCGTGTCTACATTAAAGCGGTCGTTACTCTAAGCGATGGCAAAGACTCTATCACCACCTCAGCAATGGCGCGAGAGGCATCTATTAAAAAAGGTATGGATGCAAGCCAAGTATCGGGGGCGGCCTCAAGCTATGCCCGTAAATACGCCCTTAACGGCCTGTTTGCCATTGACGATAACAAGGATGCCGACACAGATCAGCACCGCAGGACGGTAGACGCTGGCCAAGATATGAGTTTGGAAGGTTTAGCATCCAGCCCAGTAGAAGAGCCAGAGAAACGGATTGATAAAGTCTTAATGCAAAAGTCTTTAGCTGCGGTTGTATCGTTTTACGACTCAGAAGATGAGGCTGGCTTAAAAGAAGTATGGCAAGAATTGGAACGCCATGAGCAAGCCTTTTTATGGAAGCAGTTGAACACAAAGCAGCATACCAAAATTAGAGAAGTTACATTTATTAAGGAGAAAGCAGCATGAGTCAGTACGACAACAGTAACAGAGGCAGCGTTTGGAAGAATGAGGATCGTAAATCCGACTCGCACCCCCAGTTTAAGGGAATCGCAGAGGTTAATGGTGTGGAATATTGGGTGTCGGGGTGGCTACGCAAGCCAGACGCTAACCCTAAAGCCCCCGCGATGAATTTCAGTTTTTCTGCAAAAGAAAACCAGCCGCATTCCCAGCCGCCACAGCAATCGTCGCAAGTTCAGCAAGCAAAGGCTGCGGTGATGGGCGGGTTTGATGCGTCGTTTGACGACGATATTCCATTTTAATTTTAACAGGGGCTAGGCTATGAGCAATCTCAATATCGCATTGACTTCATCAACCGATCAGGAAATTTTAGACGAGCTGCAACACAGAGGGCAGGCGCTTAAATTCTCTCGGCAAGGTTTGCCTCAGCCGTCCAATTTGGGCCGACCCTGTTGGTCGCAAAGCTGCAATGTTGAGAACTGGGATTGCAGAGCAAAAGTCGAGCAAGCGGCTGAAAGCCTGCGGGAACTAGAGTACACAGGCGACAAGGTAGAGCCAACTTTATGACATTGAAAGAAAAGCTGGCTGCGGCGCAAAAGCGTTTGCAGCTAGAGCAGGAAAGAGAGATTTACTTAGAGGCTGTTAAATCAGGCAGCCGATTTGCTGAGTTCTACCAAGGCAAAGCAGACGCGATTAAGAGGGAGTTAGACGAATGACTTGGAGCTTCACAGAGGTCAATCTGCTGCGCGACAACTATGGTGTATTGCCAGTTGTCGCTATCGCTGGCTTGTTAGGCAAGCAGCCAAACACCGTCGTTAAAAAGGCTGGCGTAATGGGGTTGAAGTCTGGCCTGCCTCACGCGGTTAAACTGCCTGTCGGCTCGATAGCAACACTCAGAGCACATGGCTACTCTGCGCGGAAGATCGGGCGGCTGATCGGCTGCTCACACAAGGGCGTGCGATACGCGGAACAGAACCACACGATATTAGAGGTTAAGTGATGAATCAGTTAATGAGTGAAGCGGAAGTGGCTCAAATTACGGGCTACGATATGCTGTCAAAGCAGTGCCAAGTGTTAACTGACCACGGCGTGTTCTTTGTTAAAGACCGCAATGGCTGTCCTCACGTAACTTGGTATTGCTTTAACCATCCTACGCATTTGCGATTTAATAACGGGCAGGCGCATAATGATGGCTATGACAGCGAACCTGACTTCTCTCACATGGAGTGACGCATGACACCAAGAAAGCGCACCAAGGGCCACGACTGGCTTCCTAGCCGATGCTATATGGGTAGAGCTTCGTATGAGTACCATCCTAAAGCAGGCGGCTCAATCAAGCTAGGCAAGCTCACAGAGCCAAAAGAAATTATCTTGGCAAAATACCATGCGGCGGTTGCGCTTCATTCTGAGCCAACAGGGGCATTTGCCCAGCTAGTGCGTGAGTATTTTGGCGGTGCAAATTATTTAGCTCTTGGAGTTAGAACCAAGAAAGATTATACAGGCTACGGCGAGCGCTTGAATAAGACGTTTGGCGGGATGAATAAGCACAGAATTAAGCCGCACCACATTCGTCAGTACATGGATAAGCGGAAGTCTAGCTCATTGGTTCAGGCTAATCGTGAGCACTCGTTTCTAAGTGCTGTTTTTTCGTGGGGTTATGAGAATGGCAAAGTTAAGGTTAACCCAGCCAAGGGCGTGCGTAAATTTACCGAGCCTCACCGTGATCGCTATATCGAGAATTGGGAGTATGACGCTGTGCTGGCAGAGGCGTACATTAAGTGGCCCCTACTGGCTGCGGCTATGGAGATTAGTTATTGTTGCGCATCACGAAAAGCAGACGTTTGGAGCCTAAAGCGTAGTCAGCTACGAGAAGAGGGTATTTATATAAAGCAAGGCAAAACAGGCGTTAAGCAAATCAAAGAATGGAATCCGCGACTAAGGGCGGCTGTTGATCTGGCTCTTTCGATTCAAGAAGTGCCGAATTTCAAGCTGGTTTTTTGTGATAAGAAAGGCAATCACCCCGCACTCGGTACGCTAGGCAATTGGTACGCCAAGGCGAGAGCGTTAGCAAAAGAGAAATATATCGGCCAGTGGGAGACTGATTTCACCTTTCACGATATTAAGGCGAAATCAATTTCCGACTACGATGGTGACAAACAACAATTGTCTGGCCATAAAACTGCTTCTCAAGTTGCGATCTATGACCGCAAAGTAAGGGTCACACCGACCCTAAAATGACGCCTAACTGTATGGATAACCAATACTGTATATTAGGCGAAATATTAGGCGGTGTTAGGCGGGTAGTAGTCACTATCGCTACAACCCGTATGAGAGTGGAGGCCGAACGCGGAGTCGAACCGCGGTAAACGGATTTGCAATCTGATTGATTACCCTTACAGAACAATCACTTAACCTCTATACGCCTAACAAAATCAAATTTACAACCCCACTAAATGCGGACGTTTTGATTTCTCAAACCACTGTATATTAGGCGAAGCAAAAAAGACCCTTCCCCGTTTGTCGAAGAATTTTATTATTATTTTTCTACATACTTTTGTAAGGGGTGGTGTTAAGTCGGTAAATTATGGTGATTTAGGACCACCCATAAAAAAGACCACCTTTGATGGTGGCCAAAGCTCGATAGCCGAGCGGGAGTTAGGGGAATTATTTTCGCTTACCCATCACACCTTCTGCCAAGCCACCCATAAAGTAGAAGCTGACAATGGATAGCATAATCCAATCAATCTGAAATTCTTGTAATACACCTTTGACTGCGGTTACGTCTTTATCTAAGAACACCATTGTCATCACTAGCACATAAGTAACGATATACGTGCCGCCAAACATCAAGGCAAGGTAACGCTGGGCAATCTTAAATGGAGCGTAGGCAGCCATGAGGTCAGTCTTAGCCTTAGTCTTGGCTTCGATGGCTTCTGTCTCACTGGTATGGAATGAATCAATCAAGTCCATACCTTTAGTGATGACGTCGCCAGAACCAAAAATCGTGTTTAAAATACCCATATCAATATTCTCCCGTCCGAATCATATCCGTCACTGTGATGGCCCTCTGCCCTACTTGCTTGGCCCATCGACTATCCAAAAACTCAGTAGCCGCCAGCTCGTAGTTATTCGCTTTCATAGCTGCTAGTGATTTCTTGAATTGCTTTAGTCTAGGTAGGCCCATGTTGAAAGCCATGTCCATGAGGGCATCTTTACGAGGCGCATCTAGTTTCTTGTACCATCTGAACGTGTCGCAAAGTTCAGCATTCACCCGTTTCACATCGTTGGCTAAAATGTACGAAATCTCAGAATCAGATAAGCCTATGCCGCCATCAGGGTCGATGTTGCGTCCTACACCAATTGTGGTTTTATTGGCTGTGCATTTATAAGCGTGAGTTTCCACGCCCTCATGCTTGCGTAGCATTTCAATAATCATGCAGACACCTCTAGCTGCCCTATGCCGACTTTGTGCCGTTGGATCTCGCCGTGTTTACCATCGAACACAATGCAAGTCATTGACCGCTTGGCCCCGTAGCCTGAATCTGAATGCCAACCATCAGGCGCGGCTAACGTATTGAATGACTCAAACACCATACCGCCGATCTCTTTGGCTGTTTGGTGGTGAATGTGGCCCATCAGGCAATAGCGGTGATCAGTATCGCCCCATGCTTTCGGCATAGCGCGTGTAAAGTATTCATACACTGACTGTGGCTTTATTCGATCACCATGATGCGATGTAATGAACACTTTATTGAATTTCATCGACATAAATTTATTAGCGTTATCCAGCACGGTGACGCGAGGCTCGTCTTCATAAAATACTTTAAGCATTTCATTAATTACAATGGCTACATCACCATTATGGTTGCCCCTAGTCATCATTAAGACAACCTCGTTATGAGCGTCCAGCATTAGGTTGATAGCATGGCGATAAACCCGCACTGCGGCTGCTACCGCTTCGCCAAAATGCCCATCAGTCTCAACAGGCGTACCGCCTACCGTAGTGCCTGCCGCGTTATTGGCGTGCATGAAATCACCCACATCAACAAGCATCCCCGTATGACTAAATCCGCCTGCGTTAATGAGCTTTTCAATAGCTTCTAGGGTCACGCGCTCCGCGATCTCAAGGTTCCAATCGCCTGCGCCTCGATTGCGGGAGCTATTCACCCACATACCAATATGAGCATCACCGATGGCATACGCTGTAAGCTGATTGGGGACGCTGTGGGCTATCGTTTGAGGTGTGGGCGTGTACTTGGGTAGCTCTTGAATCAAGCCCTCTGCAAAGGCTTTTAGGGCTTCTGCTTGATCTTCTTTCTTGAGGTCGGTCTTAACCCACTGCCTGATCGGCTTGCCATCTTCATCATAGAAGGTGGAAACGCCTTTGACTAAATGCGTATCTGGCGCAATATGAATCATGTCATGGTCTGGCGACCAGCCCTGTCGTGATGCGCTTTGCTTAACTCGTTTCAGCATTCGCTCTAGGCTGCGAGAATTTATACCTAACGCTTTAGCTGCCTTGGCTTGAGAACCATGTTTAATGATGGCGTCAATGATTTCGCATTGTCTTTGAGTAGAGAACTGTTTTAGCTCAAGCAAATCCATATTAATCTCGCAACATGAAAGCCGCGCCAGAAACTAGGGCGGCGATTAGCAATCGAACAAACCACTCATTTGCACCAGAAGATTTGCTGACTGTTGCTAGCTTAATAGCGTGGCCATCGCTAGTCGTTGATAGCTTATTTATACGAGCGTCTTGAATATTATTGTGATTTACTAAGCCGTCAATTTTCGTATCAATCTCAACCAGTTTAATCATGGCATCAGACAGTTTATCTATCTTAGCTTCCAGCCTATCGAATCGTCGGTTCGCATCATCCATTATATTCATCTCAAATAAATAGCCACGCCGAATAGCGCAGCAACAGTAATTAATAAACCAGCCATAACTTTTATGCCCAGAGTTAACGCTTCTTCTATTGCCGCTGCACGTTGATACTTCTTTCGTGCCTGAGCCTTAGCTGCCTCCTTCTGCTCCCTAGCAAACTGAGCCTTAAATTGCAGGAAATCGTGGTAGCCCATCAGGGATTGCTTATTAAGCATCTGCTTTAACTCTTCTTCTTGCCGCATTAACTGCTGTTGAGCTTGGTAAGCCTCTAGTGCGTTAGTTTTACCCTTAGACGCAACCTCTTTGTTGATGGCACTAGACGCGCCGAAGTAGTCACCAACTGCGGCTCCAGCATCCATTAACTCTTTGCCATTGCAGAGCGTCTTCTTGATGATGGAAAAGGCCGCATTTGCTGCTGCTAGTTCGACTAACATTTAGCTAGGCTTTGGATACTTATCCTTAATGAGCTTTATATCTGCTTTCCAAGCGTCTAGGCCATTGTGATAAATATTATCTAACTGCTCCGCAAGTGCTGGATACTCAGCCAAGCGACCATCAAGCCACGCTCTTGCTTCAAGCTCGGCTTGTGCTGCTGCACCGTCTGCTAGACGTTGGTTGTTTTCTTCTTCTGTGAGTTCGATACGCTCGCCGTTGACTAATTTAAATACGTTTGTGCTCATTTTTGTGTTCTCCAGTTTTAATTTTCCCATATTGCTATACTAGCTACTCGCTAATCCGTAAAGGCGAATCTCACCGCCAGATAAAAATGACCCATATTGCGAATCAAACGTAATAGAATTTATACGTGTTGTTGCTGTATCGTCTGGCTTACCTGCCATATTCTTTATTGAAAGTTGGTAGGTGTGGCCCGAAACACCATTCAAAGAGTAATTACCTGTAAATAGTGGGGCAGAGCCGTTATTTGATAATTTCATCTCCCCACCCCATCGGCCTTGTAGTGGGCTGTCATTTAGTCTCATAAACCCATCAGTCGATGACGAGCTAACTGTGCCGTAGCCAGTGGTAGTGGTTGATTTACCATCAATACCGTCGATCACCCAGCGCCAATTAGAAATAGAGCTATCATTCTGGTCTGTAGCTGATACCCGAAACCAAGTGGACGCTGACATATAAAGGCCGTGAAACACAAACATAAATTCGTCGTAAGTATTACTTGCACCCAGCCCTGTGAATGTAACGCTGCTTACTGCTGACGATATGGCGTTTGTTGAGATGTAGTTCCAAGCACCACCGCCACCACCACCAGCGTTGTCCAATGCGTCTGCTACAACATCACCTGACGAATCTAGGAGTGCTGCTAAGTCTCTTGATTTACTCATGTGCTTCTCCTATTTACCTTCTAAAATGTATTTGGTGTCAGGGTAAAATCCAGTAGAATACTGATTGGTGATACGGATATTATTGAAGCCACCATTCCAACTAAACGAGGCACTATCGTATGTAACTGGGTCTGTCCCTGTACCCTGAGTTATGAATTTGCCTACAACGTGGCGGTGATCGCTGTTCACATTGATTAAGTTAATTACCCCATGATGCCTATTCGTGGAGTAATTACCTGAACTATTACCAATAAGCCAATGTGCGCCACCTCCTGATGCTGCCGTCTGAAATCCGGATTTGACTGAATTAGTCCCACTTAAAGTCTCTATATACCCCGCCACTTGCATTTCCCTAAGCGTTGCAAATGTTGCATCTGTTCCAAAGTCGATTCGCAAGCGCCTCCAACCAAGTGAGCTACCGCTATTCATTCCATCCGTTATGGTAATACGCAGGTCATTATAAGATGTGGGTATGCCTGTGAAATCCAGATGCGTCACATTATTACCAGAAGTGATTGTGCCTGACGTAATGGTGGTCCAACCACCGCCTCCACCAGAACTCACAAGCACACCATACGCCACAACCTGTAACGTATCGCCTCCGCTAGCCCCTGTGCCTAGCGTAACGGTTGTGCCATCGGTTGCCGTGTAATCTGCTGCGTCAAGTAGGACACCGTTTAGAAATACGTGTATAGATGCTGCTGTGTACGCCAGTGTCTTGCTACCCGTATCGGCCCCTGTGAATGCGGTCTGGCCACTTGTTGCAGTGTAGGTGAAGCTTGTGGTGCCACCCGTCTGCACTTCCCAAGCTGACCCATTGTATTTGTAGGTCGTGCCCTTCATTGCGAGGGTGTCGTCTGCGGCTGGACTTGCTGGAAAACCACCGTCTGAATAATCAAATGCTGCCATGTGTTTCTCCTAAGAAGTCTTAATGCCGTATAAAGTGAATGTGCCCTGCAAAACATTATTAGACCAATCGCTTGTCACTTGAAGGCCGTCTATCACCCTCCGATAGTCACTTGCAGAACCAACGTCATACTTACCAAACGTATGCTCATCCGTTGCCTTGCCACCATAGCCTCCCAAAGTGCGCATACTGGCTACCTTTGTGCAGACAATATCGGCATTGTCGATTTTAAACTCAGCGCTGGCAGGGTAATGGTCGCCTGAATAAACAAGCTGCCCTGTTCTGATCTGGGTGGCACTGCTATAACTTCTGGATGAATCATCATCATCCATAAACTCTCGTCCTGCCTCCCAAGAACCTGTTTGAAATGAGCTGGCTTGACTGAAATTAACTCTAAAATATGACCCATGACTAACAGCTTTCAGATTCGTCATAATCAGGCGGTAAGAGGAATAACCACTTAATCCTGTAAAATCAACACTGCTTACAGCACTAGTAACTGTTGTACTTGAAATCACTTCCCAAGCTCCGCCGCCGCCACCACCCGCTGCGGCTGCTGTACCATTGGCACTTGAAATGTCTAACCATGCTGCGTCTGTTCCGTCAGTTACCCGCACATACAACACACCATTAGCAGTGTCGTACCACTGATCGCCTACGGATGGGCTGCTGGGTGCTGTGGCATTTGAGGTGATGTTAACGCCACCACTGGCTACTGTTCCCCAACTCGCCGCAGAACCGTTTGTGGTGAGGTATTTACCCGTTTGACCTGATTGGCTAGGCAAGCCGTCAATGCCTGTAAGCTGTGAACCATCCACGGCGGGTAATCGTGACGAACTATCAAGCTGAACAAGCTGGCTAGCACCTGTACCTGTATTCAAATAGCTATTTGCAAGCGTATCGCCAGACTCAAACTCGGCCAGCGCCGTGGTATCAGACCCCGTATATTTTGCTTTTACTGGAATTTTATCAGCCATTATGCGAGTCCTATGTTGTCTTGAGTGCCGTTTGATTTATAAAAGGGCAACGCCCCGCCATCTAGCGTGATGTTGTCTTGGGTGCCATCGGCTTTGTAAAACGGTACGTTATTTACTGCGCCAGAAGCATCCCCCGCCGTCCACGTTTGAACCGCAGCGTCACCCGAAGAAAAGGCCGAGGCTGTGGTTGATTCTTGCCCACGACTCACACCCGTTAGCGTCCAGTATGTCGAGTTATCGGTGCGCCCTGTGTAGGCGATAATCTCGATTTTAGTGGGGCTTGATAGGCTATCCATGAGCGTCAATTTGCCACTTGCTGGCGGGTCGTTGAATGGCGCTACGGCTTTAACCACTTGAACGCTCGTTGCGCTGTTTGTGATCGCAGCGTTAAGCGTAATTTTTACGTTATTAGCAAAACTCATTGTTCGACCACCACTAGCTTAAATTCAAACTCTTTAGTTCTGCCGCCAGTAGTCACCACGGTTAACGTAATTTGATATTCTGTGCCATTAGCACCGCCGCTAGCCCATACTTTTGGCTCGCTGGTCGTGTCGTTTGTCACTGAAATAGTGAGGCCGCTAGGCGATACTGCCGCCGTTGCGCTGCTCACTGTGTCGCCCGTTACCAGCCACTTCGTTAAGTCCACGCCGTAATCTAAAACGTCTGCTGGCTGTTTAGTAAATGTATCCATTACGCGGCCCTTTTTAATTCGATTTGCATTGTCCTGTCCTCGGTTACGCGCATTGTTCTATGGCTAGAATGTGCCGTAATGGTGCGGCTTTGTGCGCTGGCTCTAATGGTGCGCAAACCACTTGCCGCCATTGTTCGGTCTTCTGCTAATGGCCTGATCTTTCGGTGCGCTGGCGCGGCTATGTGGTCGTTCACAAGTACAAACGCCGTGGCGGTTGCGCCTAATCCCGACACTGCACCAGTGATCGGCGCGACCTTATAGCCTGTGGCTGTGGTGCTGCCTGTGGCGGCAATGTCTGCGCTGGTAAATGCTGTGCGTAGCAAGTCTGCTGATACGCTGCTAGAGGCCGAAACTAGACCGCTAAGGCCAACAACTCTAACGCCCTGCCCTTGTGCTGCCGCATTACCTACAATCGACCCTGCAATTACCGTGACGCGCTGCGCTGTTGCGTTTGCCGTAGCACTTGCATTGGCCGTGGCCGTGAGTAATAACGTACCTTCGGCAATGGCTGTGACGCTTGCCGCACCATTTACGCTGGCTGTTAGCGCCTTGGCTTTATAGCCTGAACCGCTTACATTAACTGCGCCATCAACTGCCGCCGTAGCGTAAACTCTGCGCTGTCCTGCCGTGACCGTTGCACCGTAAACATCAACCGAGGCCGATAAATACGCTGTAATACTTCCCTGCGCCGTAACCGTACACGCACCACTAACTACCGCCGAACCCTCAAGGTTTTGCGATAGGGCAGGATAACCGCCGAGTGCGTGACTGTTTAGCGCAGAGAAATTCATTAGCTAAGTGTGACCGATACGCCACCACTGGCGACTGACATAACATCATCGGCTGATAGCGTTTTGGACGCATCCAATACCGTGTGGTACAACAAATTGCCGCCGCTTGACGCATCAAAAATGCCGATATGGGTAATGGTTACATTAGACCCTGCGACTGCTGGGAATGTAATTGTGCCGCTTGACGAAACCGAGCCGTTGCTAATCGTTCCAAAGCTCATGCTTTGACGCGCATAGCCCGACCACGAACACTCTGTGCCACTTCCCGCGTCTGTTGGGTCTGTGGTGAATAACGCTAAATATGGTGTAGACACGTTGTATGCCGCGGCCCCTTTTAGCGTAATGTCGAGAAATTTATTCTCAAGGTGGTTTGATAATTCGCTCATGCTATACCTCTTTCAAATGCTTCGTTTTTACTGCTAATACTTTCGTTTTCATTGCTTCTAAATCTAACCCACCTTTCCATAGAGCATCCAGTTGATCTTCTATTTTTGGGTAGGCGTTTTTCCGTCTAAATTCATACGGGGTTGAATGGTGCCGCTTCACAATAAATGCGCTCCTTAAAATCGGTTGCCGTGACTAAGATTTCATAATGCCCTGCATACTCAAACGTCACCTCAAGTCGGCCATCCGGCACCGCAAAATACTCTTTATAACCATGGCCTGATATACGGCAATTACCGTCACTAGGAATGTTATTAATCACGATTGAGTCAGCAATGGCGATACCTTCGCTGGCAGCGTAATCCAGTACGGGTTGATAATCAGAATCGGGCTGCTTGCATCGTATAAAATTCATCGTGAGAACACCGTTACAGCCGTATTTACGTTTGACCACGAACTTACATTCTTGTACTGACTGATCTGCTTTGTGAATATTCCAAAAACCAGCTTGAATTGAGTGGTGTCAGTTGTGACAATAGAGCCATCACTAATTTTATAGTGTGTATTTGCAGCCAACTTAAATCCTTGTGGGTATTTTTCTTGGGCTGCAATCGTAAAGAACGTTTCATCAAATCCTACATCCCCCGATTGCCCTTGAATTTGTACGCCGAGGCTAACAAAACCACCATCAACAATACTGATGCTGCTGTAGCCTGTATTACCGTCTATATACTGAGAAGACGACACAGACAATGGCACTCCGTTAACGTCAGCAAGCACCCATCCTGCTATCCACCTCTCATAGTAATAACCCCAGTTGAATGGGAAGTTTTCATAATCAATTGTGCCAGTGAAGGATACATGCAGCTTTTTGTTGCTAAGAGAGAATGATTCTGGTGTGGTGAAGATAGACCAGAATTTAGACCCAGAGCCGATGTTGAACGTAGTAGACGGCGACACACTTGAATCATTGGCTTGACTATAAACGGCCATAATATTGTTAAGGCTGTGTACTGGCAGATTAGTATTGGGCGATGACGGCTCTTGCGTCTTAGTTCCCCAAGGATAAATATTATCCTGATGTTCCACGCACTCAAGCTGCACAGTGCAATCGGCATTTAGCGTCACACCCATCACGCGGAAATCTTTAGCCGACCATGCTGGAGTGCTGTGAGTGATTGAAATTATATCGCCCACCGCGCAAAT
>ENA-OSET01003371-OSET01003371.1-sediment-metagenome-genome-assembly--contig:-NODE-3371-length-14719-cov-3.288212_pt1 | contig 14719 bp, 11 predicted proteins | sample MGYA00237882_ERZ534229 | MGnify/ENA primary metagenome ERZ534229 (study PRJEB26408, sample SAMN06266212) | sediment metagenome | isolation source: Hudson Canyon methane seep mesocosm | place... | reverse complement strand
AATCTATTCCCTCCTTTTCCCAAAGACTCTTTTGTCTGCACACCTCTTTAATTACCCATTCTCCCAGAGGCACAATGAAACCTGTCGTCTCGGCTACCGGAATGAATTCATCTGGAGAAATCAGTCCTTTCTCGGGGTGATTCCAGCGAATCAACGCTTCAACGGAAACGACCCTGCCTGACTCAGAATCAATAATGGGTTGGTAGTGTAATACAAAGTGATTATTGATCAGCGCATCCGTCATATCAGCTTGAATCTGCTGCCTTCTATGAATGGCCCGATCCAGATTTCTGTCGAAGAATGAATAGGTATTGCGGCCCCGCGCTTTAGCATCATAGAGCGCCATATCACATTGTTTTAATAACTCGTCAACACTCGTGCTATCCGCTGGATAGACAGACACACCCATGCTCGCGGTGACAGACACCTTTTCTTTATCGAGCACAAAATTATCGTTTAGAGATGAAATGAGATTATTGGCCAGTTTTCCAACATCACCAATATTGTCGATATTACTGGCGACAACCGCAAATTCATCCCCTCCCAGGCGGGCGACAATATCAGTTTCCCGCATTGCCTGACGTATGCGGACAGACGCTTTCAGCAACAAATTATCACCGACAGGATGACCTTGTGTATCATTAATATCTTTAAAATTATCAAGGTCCAGCAGAAACAAAGCGAGCAGTTTTCCCGATCGGTCTACATAACGAATACACTCTTCCAACTTCGTATAAAACAAACTTCGGTTGGCAAGACCAGTGAGAGAGTCATAATGGGCCAATCTGGCCAGGTGATCCTGATCCCTTTTATGTTGTAGCGCGTAACGGACACTGCGTTCCAGCACCCGGGCGGTGAGCTCCTGTCTCATCAGGCAATCTGCCACCCCGGCATTCATTACCTCTCGGTCTATGGAAAAGTCATTTTCACTGGTGAGTAATATCGTGGGAGGAGCCGGGGCGTATATATCATGGGTGTGTTCCAGGAAATCCAGTATCTGAAGCTTTCCGGAGCGATCATCAAACAAGACAATGTCATAATCTCCCTCCTTCAATTCCTGAATGGCATCTTCGGAGTGTATGACCCAATGGATATGACAGTTGCGACCAAAGGCCTCTTCGCAATGATGACGAACAAAAGCACAGCCTTCTTCGTCGTCTTCAACGAGTAGAAACTTTAGACTTCTTAGCTGTAGATCAACCATGTGACCCACACGCTCTTCGAATACAGAGCCTAGTCAGTAACTCCCTGCTGCCCAAAATGGCCTCCATGTCACTTAGTTCCACTAATACTACTTGGGCCAATTTTTATTGCGACAAAGCATATAATCGACAAAAGCAGTAAATTCCTGAACACAGATTATTAGCATAGCAGTTGTAAGTAGTTTGTAAGGGAATTTGCTCTTAAAAATATCAATAAATGTTAAGGGCAAACCAGGGCAGTCAATCTGAGTTGAGGCTAGGCTATAACGGGATAGGGCTTTATTTCCTTTCTATCATTGAAATAGATTAATTCCTGCTAGACGGTTTCCAAGCAGAAATCAAACTCGGTGCCCTTATCCACAATACTACTCACACTGATGGTACTGTTATGCAGGGCGAGTAATTTTTTAGTGATGGCCAAACCCAACCCGCCATGGGCGCTATTACCCCGCACGCTATTCGCGGCTTTAAAGTGAGCATCAAAGATATAAGGCAGGTCGGATGCCGGGATGCCTATGCCACTGTCTTTTACTTGCACCAACACCCGGCGGGTTTCGTTCTCTAGATTAATAGTGATGTGATCCCCCTTTTTACAATGCCGAATGGCATTGCCAACCAGATTAGTAAAAACACGATCCAGTTTTTCAATATCGGCCATGACCACCAGAGTGGGATCCTCAGGGCTAACGTTCAAACTCACGCCCTTCTTCTTCGCCTCTAATGAAAATTTCATTAGTACATCTTGAACCAACTCTGCCAGAGGCACTGATTCGTAATGGATCTGCACATCGCCACTATCCAGATGCGCCAACTCAAATAGTTGCTCGACCAGTTTGCTGATTTTTTTGGCGCTTTTATGCGCAATTTGAATAAGCTCTTCACTTTGTTTTGCGTCCAGATCCCCCCGCTTAATTTGCCAGGTTTCCAGATAACCCAGCAATGAAGCCAATGGCGTTCTAAGGTCGTGGGATACGTGGGATACCAGCTCCCGACGAAGGTCATCCAGGGATTTCACTTTTTGATATTGTTGCGTCAGTTGTTCAGCCATGGACTCAAAAGCATATCCAAGCTGGGATATCTCATTTTTTGAATTTGGGTCCCAGTGATTGAGTTGCAAATTTTCTGCCTTATCAAAACCCTGCTGCTGAAAATGCTGAACATCTCTGGCTAATCGACGCAGCGGGCCTGTGGCCAAAGCCAGAGCCGAGAGAGTAATCAACAAAGTTAATAGCAGCCCAGCGAGTAAACCCCACAAGACCCACTGATATATCACGCTGCCTTCAACCCTCTGGGTAATGTTATCAAAAATCTCCCCGCCGATAATGACATAGAGGTATCCACTGACCCTTCCATCTTCAATTATGGGAGTCGCGGAGAATATTTTGTTTTTTCCCTCTGAGCGCGGATCGGTTCCAAAGGTGGTGCGTTCGCCTTCTGTGTCTTTGAGAAATGCCTTGATAGGGTTTAAATCGACAGACTGCCGCTTTACTTTTCCTGGATCGGCCGAATAGGCCAGTATTTTTCCTTCGGCGTCCAACAGATAGAATTCGAAATTAGGCCCTAGGATCATCAGTTTCATAAACACCATCTTGACGGCGTCTATATCAAAACCCGCATCAATACTGATCGGGTTTTCCTTGACCACCTGTTTCGCCAGATGTCGATGTAAACTCTGCGTTATCTCATTTTGCTGGGCCCTGGAAGACTCACTGATTAAGGTAAGCAATAACAGGCCAACCAACAAAAAACTGCCAAAGGCAATCAGTGCCAGGCGACCATAAAAACTATCAACTATTCGTTTGATCATTAAATTTATACCCCACACCCCAGACAGTTAACACAAAATCGGGTTTGGCCGGATTGACCTCCAACTTTGCCCTCAATCGATTGATGTGTGAATTTACCGTATGTTCATAACCACTGTGTTGATACCCCCACACCGCATCCAACAACTGCTCTCGACGAAAAACCCGGCCCGGGTGTTGAGCAAGGTATTGAAGCAAGTCAAACTCTTTAGAAGTTAATTCAACCCAGGTGTCATCCAATGTAACTGAGCGCTTGTTAATATCAATTTCTAGATTATTAAAACGGATGATCTCAGCGGGGCTCGTCTGTCCCTGGCCGGTCAGCACTGAGCGTCGCAGCAGTGCTTTGACACGAGCCTGCAATTCTCTCACGCTAAAAGGTTTTGTCAGATAGTCATCGGCCCCCATTTCGAGGCCGACAACACGGTCTAGCTCTGACTTCTTAGCAGTTAACATCAGGATCGGAATATAATGCCCGCCTTCTCTGAGACGTCGGCATATCTCCAGCCCTTCGATACCCGGCAACATCAAATCCAATACCAACAGATCATAGTTACCCGTTTGCGCGAGCCGCAGGCCTTGCTCTCCCCCATGCTCACTAGTGACTTCAAAGTTGAGTGCTTTTAGGTTCATGGTAATGAGTGCATTAATATCACGCTCATCTTCTATGACTAAAATACGGGTCGTCTTGCTCACTTTAAAGTTTAATTCCTTTTTTACTCAGTTCGGGTCACGGTCACACGCAAACCCGGATCATTAAAACGGTGGGATTCATCCAAAGCCGAGGCTACATAGCCGTCCGCTTGTGTGACCACGCCAGGGTGTCGACTAATATAATCAACATCATCCCTCGTTGCATTAAAACCTTCTCCTCCCGCCGCAGGTCCGGGTATTGAATCGATCGTTTCGCTGTTACTTTCAGTGCCCGCATCGTAGGTGGGTGCATTCATTGTCATGCTCTCACCCACCCCAAGCCCTGATACATCTACCTGTTGAACACCTGCAAAGGCGTCGTTTGTGTTCACCATCATGGTCAGAACGGTGAACCGAACCGCAGCCTGCTCTTCGAAGGTCAAACTGATCTCCTCAGACATTCCAGGCGCAATAATTCCCGAACCCGGCTGTGAAGAATAAACATCCGCCTCCGGCAATTCAGCCAATAGAGAAGCCGGATCACCGGATTCTGCCAGCGTCTCCAGGCCAACACTCGCACTCATGCCAATTTCCCACACCTGCAGTTGTTCACTATGCATTACTACTGCCAGTGGTGACAATGGTTGGTTGTGGGTCAAATTGTTAACATTCACAGTGTAGGACATCATCACAGGCGCTGGCGTCATAGGTGTTGCCACTGGCGAATCGGCACTTGAACCGCCACCTCCACCACCACAGGCAACCAACAAACTAAACACTCCACCCAATGACAAGTACTTGATAAACGACTTTATTTTCATCTCTCGTCTCCTCGGGATCATTGAACAGTCACAACCACTTTGGCCACCGGATTTAGCCAGCGGTGCACACGGCTATCCAGATCGCTGGCGCCGCCCGTTGCATCCGTATCACCCAGTGCGCCGCGATGAATATGAATTTGAGTATTGGTCTCCGTCAGAGTCACACCCGTTCCATCGGTTCCGCCATTACCTCCTGGGTTTGCCGGGATACCCGCAACCCCCGGCATGCCACTGCCGTCAACAACCCGCTCGTCATTAGCTTCGGTGCCGGCGTCATAACCATTCAGGAAGAGCGTATAGGTGCCCGCCTCCTCTGGAATCGTCCAGGCATCCAGGCCAACAAAACCATCGTTGGTTGGCAACAACATTGCGGTAATCGTTAATGCTGTTTGTGCACCCGTATCCATTTCAGTCATCACGGTTGCGGCAGGCCCCAACAAACCGCCGGCTGGATTCTCGGCACTCACCGCACCCATGCCATCTGCCAGCCCAAGCAAACCTGCTATATCCCCCCCTTCCGCCATAGCCTGAAGTTCAGGGCTTGCTGTTGTGCCCGCTTCAAACAAATGCATATCTGGAGAATGTGCACTCACCAGTATCGGCGTGAAAAACAGGCTGTGGGTCAAATTGGTAATTTCGACAGATATATTTTGTGCGGAGCTGTAGCTTGCCATCATTGCCAACGGAATTGCGGCCAAGTGTTTGAGTTTCATTGAAGAATCCTTAGACAGGTTATTATTGATTACATCCAGTCTAAAAAAGAATTCTCCCTGTCTAATCACGGAATTATCACTTTTTTATCACAACAACAACTTTCACTGTCTGACGTAGAGGGCCTCTATCGGGCACTTAATATGCAAACGCAGTCGCTGCGACTATACATTTGGCGGTGCTAGTCTATAATACGCGCGCCTCGATGCTGTTTTAAGCAGAGAGGCAACCCAGGGGGTGGCTTCGGCCTGAGACTTTCACACTGTGAATAAACTCCTAGAACCTGATCCGGTTAATGCCGGCGGAGGGATGGGTCTAGATTTTCCATTCTGTACGTCCGTACCCGGTTCTCTTTATATGTTAACTAAGAGACCACCAACATGAATACTGCAACATACCCAACATTCAAAACTCGGTTTTCCATAAAACCACAACACCTTTTATTGCTCACTGCGCTGACAGCAGGGCTTAGCTCGCAGGCGAATGCAGAGGCCGCAGGCGACTCAAACGAGGAACTGCCAGACATCGTCGTTACCGCAGAGTTTCGCGAAAGCAAGCTGCAATCACTCGCCAGCAGTGTCACTGTCATCACAGAAACACTTATTGAGAACAAACAGGCTCAACACCTTGAGCAAGTTCTGGGTCTCGCCCCTAACATCAATTTCTCCAGCGGTGCGTCCCGCGGTAAATACATTCAAATCCGAGGCATTGGCGAGCGCAGTCAGTTTGTAGAACCCCAAAATGCAGCCGTCGGGCTGTTGATTGACGGTATCGATTTCACTGGCATTGCGGGTGCCGCGACCACACTCGACGTTGAGCAAATTGAAATACTTCGCGGGCCTCAGGGAACACTCTTTGGCGCCAATGCCCTGGCCGGGCTCATTAATATCAATTCTAAAAGGCCAAACGAAAACGCCGAGGGCGGAATATCCGTATCACTTGGAGATTACGACACTAAAACTCTCAGCGGGTTTATTAACGCTCCCGTATCTGAGCAATTTGGTCTCAGATTGTCTGCCGAGAACCATAGCAGCAACGGATTCATCGAAAACGATTTCCTTAACAAAGACGATACCAATAACATCGATGAGACCACCTTGCGTGCAAAAGCCATGTGGCAAGCCAATGATGACTTCAGCCTGGAAATTAGCGCGCTTTATGTCGATGTAGACAATGGTTATGATGCATTTTCCCTCGACGGTCCACGCCATACACTCTCTGACGAACCCGGACACGACAGGCAAGAGTCTTCCGCGATTTCTGCCAAGGCAAAGTGGACTGGCAATAACAAAGTAGATTTTATTGCCCTGATCAGCCATGCTCAATCGAGCCTGGAATACGGATACGACGAAGACTGGGCTCACCCAAATATCTGCGCAGGCACTGACTGTGATGAATCTCTCTGGGGTTTTGACTGGTCCTATGCGTCATTCGACAATTACAGTCGAGACAATGACAATACAACGATGGATCTCCGCCTACTCTCCAAAAATGATGAAAGCGCCCTGGACTGGGTTGCTGGGGTTTACTATCGGCAACAAGATGTAGATTTACTTCGAACCTACACCTACGAAGCGGATTTCGCCAGCGCATTCGACACCAAAAACCTTGCCGTCTACGGCCAACTTTCCTTGGCTTTTAACGAGTCACTGACCCTCGTTGCCGGCCTTCGCAGAGAACAGCGAAGAGCCGACTATGCGGACAACCGCAACGCTCAATTCTCTCCCGAGGAGAAGGCCTGGGGCGGAAAAGTAAGTTTGGAACATATCAACCCGGAAGGGCGCTTGATTTACGCCTTGCTCTCACGAGGTTACAAAGCTGGCGGTTTTAACAGTGACCCCAGCATCCCTGAGTCGCGTCGTACTTTCGACACTGAATTCATGTGGAACTACGAAATTGGACTTAAGGACCAAATACTCAACAACAGCGTTGAATTCCAAATTGCCCTCTTCTATCAAGACAGAGAGGACATCCAAGTCAAGCAATCGATAGTCACTCCCAGTAATGGAGAACTTTGTCCCTGTGACTTTACCGATCTGACGGATAACGCCGCAGCGGGTATTAACTATGGCCTTGAAGGCTCTGCAAGTTTATACGTCAATGAGTCGCTGTCATTGTTTGCCAGTCTGGGTTTGCTGCGAACAGAGTACCAAGACTACAGTTCTTTCGAACATGTAGACGCAGACACCTCATCAGGCACGCCTTTCTCTCTAGACGGGCGCGACCAGGCTCACGCACCCCAGTATCAATTTGCGCTGGGAGGGGACCTAAAACTGTCGGACAATCTGCGAGCGAATCTTTCAATAGAAGGTAAAGATGAATTCTACTTTTCCTCTCGACACAGTGTGAAAAGTGATTCTTATACTTTGATCAATGCGCGTTTGAGTTACGCACTCGATCAGTGGGAGATTGCGCTCTGGGGCAGAAACCTGAGCGACGAAGACGTTAAAGTAAGAGCGTTTGGCAGTTTTGGTAACGACCCAAGAAATTTTTATGCGACAGAAGCGTATTATCAACTGGGCGAACCCCGCATGATTGGTGTTTCTGGAAACTATCGTTTTTAAGAAAAAGACAAGAGGAACGAATCGATGATGCTCACAGCGGAAATCAGCTTGTACCCAAACCATGAAAATTTCATTCCACCCATCAAGAGCTTTATTGAACGTTTGCATGCTTACAAAGATCTTCGTGTGCAAACATTCCCCACCGCCACCATCGTTATGGGAGAGCACGACCGGGTAATGGATGTAATAAAGGAAGAAACCAAGGCACACCGTGAGGAACACGGCATGGGTATCTTTGTATGCAAGTTTATTCCAGGCTATGAGGCTCTGTAAGTGGAGTCTGTTATCGATACCTTGATGGTCTTGGCGCTGCGCATGCCCTACTGGGAGGAATGCGCAGTGGCTCTCGGCATTATCTACCTGCTACTCGCCATGCGGCAGAATATTGCCTGCTGGTACGCAGCGTTTGCCAGCACACTTATTTACATGTTTCTTTTTTGGGATGTCCGCCTGCTGATGGAGTCTGGATTGCAGGTTTATTATTTGTTTATGGCCATTTTCGGTTGGTGGCAATGGCGGCATCACAACAAAAGCGGGCATAAAGAAGACCTGGAGATATCCAGCTGGAGTGTTCAACAACACTCGTTGGCTATCGGCGGCACTTTGATACTCGCGGCCATTAGCGGTCAATTATTGAGTGAAAATACTGATGCAGCGCATCCATATCTCGACTCCTTCACGACCTGGGGCGCAGTCATCACAACTTACATGGTCACCCGGAAGGTGCTGGAAAATTGGCTTTACTGGATTGTGATTGACGGGCTGTCGATCTTTCTCTATCTGGATCGTGAGCTTTATCCCACTGCGGCTTTATTTGTCGCCTACGAAGTTATAGTTGTTATTGGCTATTTCCAATGGAGAAAGGAATATAATAACAACCAGGAAACCAATAATCTCGCCAGCCTGTCCTCTATGGAAAGTCCGTGATCGATCAAAGTGTAGACTTAATTCTTTGCGATTGGACACTGTGGTCCGAGTCACTTCAATCTAAACCTGTGTTAGTGCATGCACTAACACAGGGTCTAACCAACAAAAGTTTTCTACTGAAATCAGGTCAGCAGCAACTCGTTTTACGTATTAATGCAATTGACAGTCACGCACTGGATCTGGATCGTTCACAAGAACTTAAATTTCACCGGGCGGCAGAGAATCTGGGCCTATCCCCCCCGTTACTTTATGCTGCTCCGGATCAAAGCTATATGGTTAAGGAATATGTAGCGGGAGAAACCTGGCAGCTTTCTGATTCACGCTCGCGGGGTGGCGACCAGATTGACGACATTGCCGATACGCTGAAACAGATTCAATCGCTGTCAATTGAAGCTAAAACAATAAACTATTTTAGAAAAATTGAACGGTATTGGAATCAGGCAACTACAGTAAACCCAGACATAAAAAGTCAGTTTAAACCACTAGTGGATCGCGCCAGATTATTCTTTGAAAACTATGATGCAGAAGTCGAACAGCTAGTGCCGTGCCATCATGACACCGTCATTGAAAACATCATCTTATCTGACAGAAAGATTACCCTGCTAGACTGGGAGTATGCCGCACTGGGTGACCCCTGGTTTGACCTGGTGGTTTTTTCAGAGAGCGCACAGTTGAATACTTCAGAGACCCACAGGCTCATACAACGCTATTGCGAAGGAAAAGTCACAGATGAACACGCCAACTACCGATTTTCTTTGGCGCAGCAGAATTTTTATTATCTGGATTTTTTCTGGCATTGCGCCCAGGGGGCCAATCTGGATATTTTATTAGAAAAACAAAAGATTATTAATAGTCTTACATAAAAAAGCCACGCTCATGGCGTGGCTTTTTCATACTCACTGTTATTTATTCAAATTCAATCCACGTGGTTTTCAGTTCGGTATAATCATCAAAGGCATGAATAGACTTATCTCGTCCGTTGCCCGACTGCTTAAACCCACCAAAAGGCACTGTGATGTCTCCGCCAAAGTAGTTATTAACACCCATTGTGCCCACACGAACTTTTTCCGCAACTTTGATGGCCGTGTTAATATCTCGACTCCAAACTGCACCTGCCAAACCAAAAATAGAGTCGTTAGCGATTTCCACGGCTTCTTGTGCATCGCTGAATTTAATGACGGACATCACCGGGCCAAAAATCTCTTCCTGGGCAATCCGCATTTGATTATTCACACCGGTGAAAATTGTGGGCTCGTGGTAATAACCTCCCTCGTCGCTCAATACTCGTTTGCCACCATAGGCAAGCTCAGCGCCTTCACCTAAACCGACTTCCACATATTCCGCAACGGTATTGTACTGACCTTGATCAACCATTGGCCCCATAACCGTTTCCGGGTCCAGAGGATTTCCTGGCGCCCAACCTTTAGCGCACTCGATCACCTTCGCCATAAACTCGTCGTGCACACTGTCTTGCACAATCAAACGTGTACCCGCCGTACAGGTTTGGCCACCATTGAAGAAAACCGCCATGGCCGCCATGTTCGCTGCTTTATCAAGGTCAGCATCGGCAAATACAATATTAGGGCTCTTGCCACCCAGCTCCAGGAACGTGCGCTTCAGATTAGATTGACCTGAATATTCCATTAACATTTTGCCAACGGGTGTAGAGCCCGTAAACGTTAGACCGTCAATATCCATGTGAGTGGACAAGTGTTGGCCCAGGCTGCCACCGGGCCCCGGCAGTATTTGCAGCACTCCGTCCGGTAGCCCTGCTTCACTGGCAAGCTCTGCGATACGAATAGCCGTGAGGGGTGTATTGGATGCAGGTTTCACAATCACGGAATTACCGGTGGCCAACGAGGGCGCGATTTTCCAGGCTGTGGTCGACAGCGGAAAGTTCCAGGGCACAATGGCGGCCACGACACCCAGAGGTAAACGAGTGATCAGCCCCATCGTGCCCGCCGGTGTTGGGGCAATTTGTTCATAGACTTTATCAATCGCCTCACCACTCCAGCGAATAGTGCGGGCAGCGGATGGCGCGTCGATATTGAAGGTATCGGAAATAGGTTTACCCACATCCAGGGTTTCCAACAGGGCCAACTCTTCTGCATAGAGCTCGATTAATTCGGCCCAGCGCACCAGAACCATTTTGCGCTCGGAGGGTGCCATGTCTGCCCACACACCCGACTCAAAGGCATCACGTGCATATTTTACTGCCAGATCAGCATCTTCGGGGCCACAGCTGGCCACATCAACCAACTTCTCGCCGGTTGCAGGGTTGTAAGTAGGACGAGTCTCGCCCGACAGCGCATCTGTATATTGACCGTTAATAAATGCCCGGCCCTCTATCTCAATTTCGCTGGCGCGGGCTTGCCAATCGGCGAATGTCAATTCTGTCATGGGTATATCCTCTTACAATTACCGAACAATGATTCGGTATATTACCTGAGATTAGCGATCTTGGGAACACCCCCGACACAGCAAACTCTTAAGCGGGTTAAGCGTGATTGCCCTCTACTCGAGTATCAACCACCAAGTGGTGCGAAAGGGCCAGCTCCAGCCTGTCCCCCTCGTTCAGAGGGCCAACCCCCGCCGGCGTTCCCGTTAACACCACATCACCGGGGAGCAAGGTAAAATGCTCACTGATATGTTCAAGTAACCCGAGTATCGGTGTAATCATAGCGTTGCTATTGCCAATCTGCTGTAAATCTCCGTTTTGTCGAAGCTCAAAAGAAATATTACAGAGGTCGGACAGCTCCTCGACGGGAACAAAAGCCGACAAGGGGCAGCTACCATCAAAAGCCTTGGCCTTTTCCCAGGGCAAAGCCTGCTGCTTGAGCGAGCTTTGCAGTTCCCGAAGTGTTAGATCAAGCCCCAAACCCACGCCGGTAATCGCCTGTCGGCATTCAGCCTCATCGGCATGACTCAAGGTTTTACCAATAAGTAAGCTGATCTCCGTTTCAAAGTGGCAACTGCCTTTGCCTACAGGCATGACGATGGGACGTGCCAGGGGCACCAAAGCCGTTGAGGGTTTCATGAATAACACGGGCTCAGAGGGAACGGGATTATTCAGCTCGCGGGCATGTGCAACATAATTGCGGCCAACACAAACCACTTTGCCGACAGGTAAGTTGTACCGTTCTCCCGATATTTTAGAGTGTAGGTATTGCATGCAGATCCTTATTTTGAACGAAATTTGAGGGCCAGATTCTTGTGGCACCGATCACAGGTGGATTTCTGTGGTATGATACGGCGCCTTTTTTGGGGCGCATTTTATCAAATCCAGGCAGTGAAGCGGTCTCGAGACCACTATCAATTGACACACCCGAGCGGCAGGCAATGTCGCACAAACCGAGGTAACTATGGCCAAGACGACATCCCTGAACAAAGAAAAGATCAAATTCCTGTTATTGGAAGGCGTGCATCAATCTGCAGTAGACACTCTGGCTAGTGAAGGTTACACCAATGTCGACTACGTCAAAACCGCACTGCCCGAAGAGGAGTTGATCGAACGCATCAAGGATGCCCATTTCATCGGTTTGCGTTCTCGCACCCAACTGACCCGCAAAGTCATTGAGAATGCGCCAAAATTGATTGCCGCTGGCTGTTTCTGTATCGGCACCAATCAGGTCGATCTTGTCGCCGCCCGTGAGCACGGCATAGCCGTGTTCAATGCACCTTATTCAAATACCCGCTCAGTGGCAGAACTGGTGATTGCAGAGGCCATTTTGTTATTGCGTGGCATCCCGGAAAAAAATGCAGTCTGTCACCGTGGCGGCTGGCTCAAATCAGCGGCGGGATCTTTTGAAATTCGCGGCAAAGTTCTGGGCCTGATCGGCTATGGCTCTATCGGCAGTCAGGTGAGTGTTCTGGCCGAATCCCTGGGAATGAAAGTACGCTTTTACGACGTTGTAACCCGTCTCCCGCTCGGCAATGCCTCTCAGGTGCGAGCACTGGATGAGCTGCTCAGTCAGTCTGACATTGTCAGCTTACATGTGCCCGAAACCAGCTCGACGCAAAACATGATAGGCGCCAATGAACTAAAACAAATGAAAAAAGGTTCGATTCTGCTCAATGCGTCACGTGGCACGGTGGTAGACATTGATGCTCTCGCCGACAGCTTGGCCTCAGGCCATCTCGCGGGCACGGCGATTGACGTATTCCCGGTTGAGCCTCGAGGCAATCAGGATGAGTTCATGTCTCCTTTGCGCGAGTTCGACAACGCCATTCTGACACCTCACATCGGCGGTTCCACGATTGAAGCGCAGGAAAATATCGGCTTTGAAGTGGCGGAGAAGCTGGTTAAATACTCCGACAACGGCACAACCATCAGCTCCGTTAACTTCCCGGAAGTTGCGCTGCCTATTCACGACAATGTACACCGCCTGCTGCACGTGCACAAAAATGCACCCGGCACCCTGACCGCAATCAACCAGGTTTTTTCTGAAAACAACATCAACATCAATGCACAGCACCTCGAAACCAATGAAGCGGTCGGTTATGTTGTGGTTGATATTGAAGCAGAATACAGTGAAATTGCCTTGCAGCAGCTGTCTGCGATTGAAGGCACTATTCGTTGCAGGGTTTTGTTCTAGAAGCAATAAGACTTTGGGCCTGAACGGTATGCTCGCTGTTCAGGCCTCGACTTTCAAGCCCCTAATTGACAGTGAAGTGGACCGTCACGTAGTCACTGTACAGGCCTTCTGTATCAAAGGTCGCCAGCATAAATTCATACTCTCCCGCCGATAGGCCATCAACCGAATAAGACGATAGCTGCGAATCGTTGACGATGTCAGACGTAAATAATTCATCCCCAACCTTTTTGTACAAAATTTCATAACCGGCAATTTCATACATCTCCAGTGCCTCACCGTTTTCGCGGGAGTCAGGTATCGACCAACTGAGCGTTACGGATTCCGTCGCCGCTTCGGGCTCGGGAGCAGGCTCTGGTGCAGGCTCGGGTGTAGGTTCAGCCGTGGGTTCGGGTGCTGGCTCCGGCACAGGTTCGGGTGCTGGTTCCGGCGCAGGCTCCGGTGCGGGTTCGGGCGCTGGCTCCGGTGCAGGTTCCGGCGCGGGTTCGGGCGCTGGCTCCGGCGCAGGTTCTGGTGCGGGTTTGGGTTCAGGCACCTCTGAGGCTATGACATCCCCTTCTTCACTCAAGGTCGCCGCCATGTTTACGAAGTCACTATACAGACCTTCGATATCATAGGAAGCCACTCGAATTTCGTACTCTCCTGAACTCAACCCCGAAATCGTCATCTGGCTAGTCGCTGGGTCGCCGACAATTTCAGAGCTAAATAACTCGTCTCCCACTTTTCTGTATTGAATTTCGTATCCGGCTATATCACTCAGATTTAAAGCCTCGCCATTTTCTCGCGAGCTTGGGGGCGTCCAGGACAATGTCAGACTGAAATTATCTGCACTTGGCTCTGGCGCAGGTTCCGGTACTGGCTCTGGAGTAGGTTCTGCGGATGGTTCTGGAGCAGGCTCTGGCGCGGGTTCCGGTGCGGGTTCCGGTGCGGGTTCCGGTGCGGGTTCCGGTGCGGGTTCTGGCGCGGGTTCAGGTGCGGGTTCAGGTGCGGGTTCAGGTGCGGGTTCAGGTGCTGGCGCTGGAGCAGGCGAGGAAGTCACACCTCCGGTATCGGACACGGTTGCGCCCATGTCTACAAAATCACTATAGAGCCCCTCAATGTCAAAAGAAGCAACTCTAATTTCATATTCTCCAGAACTTAAATCTGTGATGCTCAATTCGCTCGCTGCGGGGTCACTTATCAGCTCAGAGGTAAACAATTCCTCTCCCGACTTACGATACTGAATTTCATAGCCCGCAATATCACTTAAATTTAGAGCCTCCCCATTTTCTCGAGAACTTGGCGGGGTCCAGGACAACGTCAATGTAAAGGAGTCTGCCGCTGGCTCCGGCGCAGGTTCGGGCGCGGGCTCAGGAGTAGGCTCTGCACTGGGTTCTGGTGCTGGTTCTGGTGCTGGCTCTGGCGCAGGTTCTGGTGCGGGTTCTGGTGCGGGTTCTGGCGCAGGTTCCGGTGCGGGTTCTGGCG
>ENA-OSET01003369-OSET01003369.1-sediment-metagenome-genome-assembly--contig:-NODE-3369-length-14732-cov-3.599727_pt1 | contig 14732 bp, 14 predicted proteins | sample MGYA00237882_ERZ534229 | MGnify/ENA primary metagenome ERZ534229 (study PRJEB26408, sample SAMN06266212) | sediment metagenome | isolation source: Hudson Canyon methane seep mesocosm | place... | reverse complement strand
TTTTATTTGTATTGATACTGTTAATCGTTTCTTTTAAATCGTTGCTTGCAGCGATTTATGGTTTAGTGATTGCGATAGCCTCAATTGTTATGACGATGGGGTTTATGCCGGTACTAGGCATAACTTTAAATATCATGACGACCGTGCTGCCGATATTTATTATTACGATTGCAGTGACGGATGCTGTGCATGTAATAAGTGATGTGGGCTCACCTTCTCGCTTAAGTAATACTGAAAAAGTGCATCAAAGTATTCAAAAACTATTTCGACCAATGTTGATCACCTCTCTAACGACTGCAATTGGATTCTTTTCTCTGGCGATGACAGAAATTACCAATGTGAGAAGTTTTGGCATCATGGTAGGTATTAGTGTGATCATTGCCTTCATTTTGTCCGTGACATTATTGCCATTGATGCTAATAAAATGGCCTATTTCTTTTCATAAAACACCTCAAAAGGATAGTGAAGATTCTAAAAAAACGCAGAGCTTTTCTTTGTCTGCGAGCGCGTTGTTGACTAAGTCGAATACCTTTGCTTGGGTGGTGGTAGTCGTGACGGTGATGGTATCCCTAACAGGGATTAATATGTTGCGTGTTGATCAGGCAAGCATTCAGTCGTTTGATGCCGATACACAAGTACGTGTTGATAATGTCGTGATGAATCAACAAGGGGTTGGTAGTGTACCTGTTGCGGTGTGGTTCAGGGCAAAAGATGCTGAAGGTGTATTGAATTCAGAGGTGTTAAACGCAATCTCTGTTGCGGATAAGCTATTAAATAATCATGAAGACGTTATCGATTCTGTTTCATTACTTGGCTTTTTAAATCAAATGCACATCGCGTTGAATGATGATCAATCATCTCTTGATATTTATAATAACGAGTTAATACGACAGTACTTGTTTCTATTGGAAGGGAGTGCCGAACGTGATTTAGAGACGATTGTTAATGTCGGGCCGTATACTGAAACCCGGATAATTGTCAGTATGAGGGATGATAGTTCAGCGAGTATTGAAGGTTTAATGCAATCTTTGGATCAAGCAATTAAACCAATACTTCCTTCAAATGTTGAGTTGGTGTTTACGAGTTATGGGGCGCTGACGGTTGCAGCGGCGAATGAGGTCTTAAAATCTCAAGTGATTAGTATGGCAGTTTCGCTAGTGTTGGTTTTAGCGATTGTAAGTGTAGTCTTTAAATCGTTTATTACGGGAGTGGTGTCTTTATTCCCATTGTGTATGACGCTCGCGACTATGTTTGGGATTATGGGGTTGCTGGGGTTCTCGATTGATATTGGCTCTTCAGTGATTGCGAGTATCGCGTTTGGAATAGGAATAGATTACTCCATTCACTTTGTTGAAGCTGTCCGAAGAACTTATCAAGCTAATAATCCATTAAAGGGGATTGAAAGTGCGCTGGCTCAGGTTTTTACACCGATTTTTGTGAGTGCAGTGGTGATTTCTAGTGGTTTTAGTCTGCTGCTACTGTCAGGGTTTAAGCCTATTGCCAATCTCGGGTTACTTATTACGGTTGCCATGTTAATGTCAGCCTTGTTTAGTTTGGTGATTCTTCCAGTACTATTACGCTTTAAGTCTGGTTACCTTTATCATATTGTTGCAGGCCAGAGGCCGTTATTGAACACTGCTACTAGTCTTGCTTGAAGGTATCGTCTCGCTCTAAAGTGGCAGTAGCACCTATATAAAATCAACGCTCCATGACCCTCTGTCGCCATTTTAGGCTATGAGTGGGAAGGTAAGTGTAATGAGCCATATTTGTTAGGGTGTGGCTTTCATCATTGAATTCCTTAAGATCCCCATCTCTTGTGATGAAAACGTGATTCAAGTACCAATTTTATTTTTGAATAGATATTTCAACGTTAAAGCATATTTGAGGCCGAAGGATAAAGCTAAGTTTTATCGTGCTTTAATGACTATTTGTTGCAGGGATTAAAATTTTAATGTGTATTTAAGTTGCAATTTTTCCACTTAAGCGGCAAGAATAGATCGAATCTAGCATTTAACTGTGAGTAATATGATTTTATCTTCAAATGAATGGGTTGGGCTTTACGTGTTAAGTCTTTCGCTATGGCTACTATTGTTATTATTTCAGCGGCATAAAATTAAAAAGCTTAAAGCTCAAACTTTTCATCAGTTATTGGCGGCAAAAAGTGCCCAGCATGAAGCAGATTTACAGGTGAATGAGTTGAATGTGCTGTTATCAGAGCGAGACTCTCAACATCAAAAGCAAATGACGCATTTTGAAGATCAAAAAAAAATATTGGAAAAAGAGTTTGAGGTGTTAGCGAACCGAATATTTGAGGATAGAGGCAAAACGTTTACTCAAACTAGTCAAACGTCTTTAGAAAACCTATTAAAGCCTTTCAGGGAACAAATTTCAGACTTCAGGCAGAGAGTTGATGGTATTCAAAAAGAGAATAATGAATCATCTGGAAGCCTTAGAAAAGAACTGGAACAACTTCGTAAACTGAATCAGGAAATGACGAGTGATGCTAAAAACCTAACAAATGCTCTTAAAGGAGATAAGAAAAAGGTAGGTGGCTGGGGGGAAGTGCAATTAGAAAAAACACTACAATTAGCCGGGTTGGTTAAAGGCGATCATTATGAAAGCCAGGCTCATTATAAAAATGAGGAAGGTAAAAATAACTTTCCTGATTTTGTGGTGAACCTTCCTGATAGTAAACATATTGTAATTGATAGTAAGGTTTCATTAGTTGATTATGACTCTGCTATTGCTGCGACAAGTGATGAATTGCTTAAACTAGCATTAGATCGCCATGTCGGCGCAGTAAAAAATCACATTGATGGCTTAACTTCTAAAGATTATAGCAATTTGATAGGTATGCGTAGTCCAAGTTTTGTCTTGATGTTTATGCCGATAGAGCCTGCTTATATAGAAGCAATGAAGCATAATGAAAATTTATATGATTATGCTTATCAAAAAGGCGTTATTTTAGTTTCCCATACCACCTTAATGCCTATTTTAAGAACGGTGTCGAACTTATGGATGGTAGAGCGAAGCAATGTTGAAGCTAAAGAAATTAGTGAGCGAGCTGGCGATGTTTATCAGCAAGTTTGTTTGTTGGCAGATCGTTTATTAAAGCTAGGGGGGACATTGCAGACGGCGAGTAAACAATATAATAATACTGTTGTTGCCTTATCTGGCCAGCAGGGGCTCCATGGCAAAGTGGAGCGCTTTAGTAAAATATCAAATAAAGTAACGAAGACAATGCCTAAACTTGAGCCGATTCATACTGATATAGAAGTAGAGCGTTTAGAGGCATTTTCTTCTATAGACAACGCTGAGTTATAGAGAGGGAAAAAGCCTTAAGGTTTAATAAAAAAGAAAAGATCGTTTTAAAAATGACCAGCTGTTCACTTTTTGTTACAGTTATGAACTGTATGATTAATAAATTACAAGTTTCAAATAGCGATATAAAGATAAAAATAATATTAACAATGTAAAGTTTGCCTCTTTTGGGAAGCAATCCTAGCAGTACTATCGGAATTGGAAAATGATGTTTTTAAATATGTATGTTCATGTACTTGAAGCGGTCGTCGCTTTATTGGTTGTTGTGACCGCGGTTCAACTATTTCGTTGTTATCGGTCGTTTTATCAGACGACTCAAACACCTAGTGTTGCCCCTCCAGTTATCTCAAATCTCCCTAACGAAATTGAAAAAAACTATAGTTCTACTGGCAATATATTACATGACTATATTGGGGAGTTTTTTATAGATGAAGCGAAAGCAGTTAATTTAGATGAATATAAAAACGCTGAAGTGATTAATGTTAAATCAGTTGGTACAACTAAATTGACTACGGCAATCATTAAAGAGACCAAAGAAAAAGAAGGTAACTTAGCAAATAATATTGAGCGATCAAATGTACTAAGCTTTGAAGAACGAGCTGACGTTTCGCCAGATACAACTTTTTCTGAAGATGACGATGATCTAGTTATTACCGTGATGAGTTCTTCGACTGCACTTTCAGGAGTCGTTGATGATAAAGTTATGTCCGATAAAGTTGTTCATGCAATGCTTGATGAAGCAAAGCTTGTTTGTGCGTCATAAGGGTGTTTTATGTCGATTTTGTGGTGGCTTAGCTATCTATAAAGTCGCCAAATGTGATTTGGATATATGATTAAACTAGGTGTTTTTTTTCTGTTGTTTTGTAGTGCAAGTGCATTTTCGGCAAACTTGCCTGTAGAGCATGAGGCTATGCGTTTAATGTTAGCAGTCGAATCGTCAGTAGAAAGTGCGGACTGGGATAAGGCTTCTCAACAATTGAATGCCTTAGAAGTATTAAAAATAGCACCCGCTGAAGACTATTTTTACTTTAATGGTCTGGTTAACTTTAAGTTAAAGCATTTATCTGTGGCAGAAGATAGCCTTGAATCTTATATTGTAACGGTGGGCCAAAAAGGTAAGTACTATGTTGAGGCGCTTAATTTAATTACGTTGTTAGAAGCTAGGGGGGAAGGTGAGGTGTCCCCTGAAACGCAAAAAATGGAATCAAGCTCTGCACTGTCTAGTGATGAGCGAACGGGTTATATTAAGTCTCTACAAGCGTTATATCTAACGGATGATCCTGTTAAAGCCTTGGTAATGCAAATTAATAGTTTATTGTCTGTGCACGCCTATACAGGGCTAAGAGTTAAAAAACCGAATGTTCGTACTGGTCTAGTGTATTCTGTTTCAGTGAATAGCGGACAATTAGGTTTACAAGAAAAGAACTATGAAACCGGCTTTCCTACATTAACGGCAACAAAGCTCGATGTGCACGGCTTAGACCCTTTTTTGAGGTATGAATGTGAAAAACAAAAAATTACTTGCACTATCTATCACCCTGCCGATCCACATCTCGTGTGGATCATGATTGAAAATGATGATTTAGTTGTACGAGAGCTTGTAGAAGCGTTAACAAAGTTGATTCAGTACCTTCAATTAAATTAACGCTCAATTTGGTGTTGGTAGCTAGGTGAATAGAGGATGAATGGGTGGCATTATTGTAAGTATCCATAATAGCCATGCTATAAAAATCTGAATAGCTACAGTCAATCACTACCTTCGAAGGTATTCATCTATTAATTGATAATATTCAGTTTCAGTTCATTTACTTTTAGTACCCTATTATTTTATTCGCTCCCGTTGACTAAAGGGTATGACTTTACTTAGTGATAATCATCAATGATTTGCATAATTGCTAGACTTATTTGCTATCAGGTCTTCATGGAAGTCAAGAATTTCCGTATTCTCTCGCTACACTGCGCTAAAGAGCATTAACGTGATTTTACGATCTCTGATTTCATGCGTATTGGCGTTGTGTTTTAGCAGCGCCTTGGCGGTTGATCTTACACGTTCGCTTGAGCCGCCCGGCGACAAAGCTGAGCGTCAAACTAAAGTCGAAGTATCTGAGGATAGTGCCTTTGCTCAAGACGAAGGTAACTCATTTTCCGAAGAGGAAACTACGCCATCTAGTATCGAACGATTTGTGCAACCCTTTACTCGTTGGGCGGAAGACCAGATCCATGACACGGGACTAATCAGATCACCTCAAATTTCTGAAGATAATCCTTCGCTGCGTCATGGTGTTATGACGTTAAGAGAAGCTATTCAGCATGCTACTCAGCGATACCCCGGTACGGTATTGAGTGCCAACAAAGTACTCTCTGAAGAAACCTTAAGCTACCAAATAAAGATTATCTCTGCACAAGGGGTCGTAAAGACGATAAAGATCACTGAGTCTCATGAAGATATTAAGGTAAAGCAATGAAAATTCTGATTATCGAAGATGATCTACATCTGCAGAGACAGCTAACAAAAGATCTAGTGGCAGAAAACTACGATGCGGTAGCGACTGATAATGGTGAAGAGGGTTTGTTTCTCGCTCAAGAGTTTGACTTTGATCTGGCGGTGATTGATATCGGACTCCCCGTTATGTCTGGTAGCGATGTCGTACGGTTACTGAGGTTGGAAAAGAATAACCTACCCATTCTCTTATTAACTGCTAGGAGTAGCTGGCGAGATAAGGTCCAAGGTCTCAAAGCTGGAGCCGATGATTATTTATCGAAACCTTTTCAGCTGGAAGAGCTCCTTGCGCGTATTGAAGCGATGTTACGACGCTCGGGCGGGTATTTAAATAATGATCTCGAACGCGGACCAATACGTCTAGACACGCAGACGCAAGAGCTCTTCGTTGATAGTCAGCCTATGGCCCTAACCGCATTTGAGCACAAACTACTAGAATACTTTATGCGCAGCCCGATGCGTATTTTCTCTAAGGCTACATTAATGGAGTATTTATACGAAGAGGGTGTAGAACGTGACACCAATGTACTGGAAGTGATGATCGGTCGTTTACGACGAAAACTAGATCCTGATAACTCGCTTAAGCCTATTGAAACCCTAAGGGGTCGAGGCTATCGCTTTACCATTAAAGAGTAAGTGAAAGTGCTTTCATCATTAAAACGACAATTTCTTAGTCGTAGTGCCTTAGCCTCCATAGTCGTTATGTTGACGTCGATGCTTCTTGTAGATTTCAGCTATCGCTCGGAACTGAAACAGTCCTCCTATGATCAGTTGAGACTTCATATTTATACGCTACTTTCAGTTGCTCAAAAAGATTCACGGGGGCTGTACCTTCCAAGTGTGCTCACTAACCCTCGTTTTAATACAAATGATTCGGGTGTCTGGGCGATGGTTCTCAATGCTAACCAGCATATTCTTTGGCAGTCCTTATCTATAAATGAAGCTCCGGATAATCTACCGTTAAAACAAACAACCGGTCGCTGGTTTTATCAAGAATACAAAGTTGATGATAAGGCATATTTTATACTCAGTTATAAGATCTTATGGGAAACAGAAACAGGGGCTCAGGAATACTATTTTGTCGCAGCTGAAGATGAGCGTTTATTTCGCTCAGAAGTTTCTGATTTCCGATGGTGGTTATTTGGAGGGTTTTCCCTAATTACATTAAGCTTATTAGTGATTCAAAGCCTGGTGTTGCGACGTTCTTTTTTACCAATCACTTCATTAGAAAATGAAATAACGGCAATGGAAAATGGCTTTCAAAGTCATGTTGAAAAGACTTATCCGTCAGAGCTTGTAGGCGTAATTCGCAACCTAAATACTCTTATTGAAAAGGAGCATAAACAGCGAGAGAAATACCGAGAAAGCATGGCTGATCTGGCGCATAGTATAAAAACCCCGCTCAGTGTCATCCGGGGTGAATTGAGAGGCTATTCTGACAACCCTGTCTTACAAACAGCTATTGAACGCATTGATCAAAGCATTGAATATCAACTTCGACGTGCCGTGATTTCAGGCCATACCCTGCTAAGTAAAGGTACAAAAGTATCTGAGGCACTAACTGATCTCCTAGAGGTTTTAGAGAAGGTCTACGCGGACCAACCCAAAAATATCTTGATAGACGTTGCTGACGAAGCAGTTTTCTACGGCGATGAAAATGACTTGCTAGAGATTCTCGGGAATCTTCTTGATAACGCCTACAAATATTCCACTACGACGATCAAAATCGCAGCCAAACAGCATGAACATCAATTTACCCTCTCTGTTGATGATGATGGTAAAGGGGTTGAACAGGGTGATGCTAGGCGTATTCTGCAGCGTGGTGCGCGTCTCGATAGCCAAGGTTTAGGTCAAGGTATCGGGCTTGCTATTGTTGCAAATATTGTCAACAGTTATGAAGGGAAGATAGAGGTCTTTCAGTCTTCTCTCGGCGGTGCAAAATTTCTACTCACTTTTCCATTTCGAGAACAGCAATCATGAAAAGACTTATCGGTATACTTTGCGCTTGCATCATTCTTAGTGCATGCGGATCAGTTACTATCCGAACGGATAATCAGCGAGAAACAAGCGATATTCCTTCCTATCAAAAAAGTTTTAACTATTGGTGGTGGGGCTTGAAAGGAGAATATGATATTAATACTCGAGAAATCTGTTCAGGCAATTCTGTCTCGCAAATGCAGTCAGTTTCCAGTTTCTCTGATGCAGCGTTAACCATTATCACCTTAGGTATTTATGCACCACGCAGCGCACGAGTTTGGTGTGAAGGAGGTCATGATGCTTAGGCTACTTTTAGCAACGCTATACCTACTTATTGCTGGCTGTAATACGATGAATTTTGTCAATGGTCCGCAAATGGATAGATCTGTAGAGCGTGAGCAATGGCACCATATTGCCTTATTCGGCTTGATCGAATTAAGTCGGCCAATGGATGTGACATACAATTGTGCGAACCAGCAGTGGGATACGGTTACCGTTGAGAAGAGTTTTTTCAATCTTATCGCCGATGCTAGCTGGCCTTATGTCTCGGTATACAGCCCTATGAGTATTATTTATAAATGCCGTGAGCCCTTTGATTAAATTAATTTGGGTATTCAGTTTCAGTTCAGGAACAGTTCAGATTCGATTCAGTATCATTTTATAACATAGCTTCTACTTTCTAAGGCCGCGACTTTTTTTATAAAAGTCGTAGTCATTAAATTAATTCCTTATGGAGAAGCTTATGTTATTTATTTCCCAATCCAAGGCTTTGTTGGCTACTGCAATTGTTGCAGGTGTCGTTGCTAGTCCCTTTGCTTCAGCTGAAGAGCAAGAAGCACGGTATGCAACCTCTCTAACTTTAGGTTCAACAGGTATTGGGCTGGAGTTTAGCTCAAAAACTGATCTCTCTTTCACTGATAATGACCATGTTCAATGGCGGATTGGCATCAGTGGTGCTGATGTAGATTTTGATCGGGGAGATGATGTTGAAATTGCCGGCATCGATTATGACGGTAATATTGAGTGGGGTGAAGCTCGAGCCGGGCTGGATTGGTTTCCGTCTGATTCAGGCTGGAGCAGGAAGGTCTTTATCTCAAGTGGGCTTATGTATTCTAATGTTGAATTCGACGCCAAGGCGGATGGTACAAAAGGCTTTGCAGTGGGCGGAACTCAAGTTAATCCAGGTGATATCACTTCATTCAGATCCGAAATCGATAACCAGCAAGTAATGCCCTATATTAGTGTCGGTTGGGGTAACAAAATTACCGGTGAACGGGGTTTCGACTTTCAGGCAGAGGTTGGCTTGCGTGTGCCAACGCGTGATGCGGACGTTAAGGTTAGTGCCGTGGATCCCGACAATTTATTGAGTGTTGCAGCATTAGCCGATGAAAAAAGAGATATTGAAAATGACGTCAATAGTGATCTTGATGGCTTTGCCAATATCGCAGTTTCTTATCACTTTTAAATGAGTTGGTCGTGATTAATTAGTGTGGCGTATTTGGTGATCAGGTTTACTGCTGATTACCAGCAGCCTTGATCTAATGTGTTCTATGGGGTTATTTCTGCCAGTCTAACTATTAGACCAACGTAAGTTTGTATTGAATAAATCAATTGTATTGATAAGTAGAAAGGGAATTAAAAATGAATAGGCAGATAAGTGATCAACTTAAAAAATCCTCTTTATTCATAAGTAGGGTGTTATTTTTTTGGTCTTTTTTATTGTCTTCGTCAATAGCTGCTGAAGTTCAGACGAATCAAGAGTTGAAACAATATATTTCAGCTTCGATGAACCAACTTATCGTTCAGCTGAAAGATCGTAAGGATGAATATGAAAAAGATAAGCGCCTGTTTTACAGTGATCTGAATATTGAATTAAGTAAAGTCATCGATTTCAAACGAATTGCTTTGAAAGTCATGGGGAAGCATGGGCGTTTAGCTTCAAAGGCGCAACGAGAGCAATTTGTTCATGTATTTAAAAACAGTCTGTATCAGACCTATGCCCAAGTATTATTAGGTAATGATGAGGTTGAAATTTCAGTTGTAAATGCTGCTTTAAATCCCCGAAATCCCAAAAAGGCAAACGCAAAGCTAGTAATTAAATCCGCCGGAGGCTCGAACTATGAGGTATCTTACGCACTTCACAAAGGTAAAGACCAAACCTATCGGGTTGAAAATATAGTGATCATGGGGATTAACTTAGGCTTGGCGTATAAGGATCGTTTTAAAGAACAAGTAAAAGCCAATAAAGGTAATATTAAAGCTGTGATCGATAACTGGACCTTTGATAAGGCGGCATAGGTCTTTTTTGCATTGTTTAGAAGAGCTCCCTTGCAGTATGTTTTAAAAAAGATATTTAGACCTCCCATAGTACGGAGGGCTTCTTTATCTTTAATTTTAAATGTAGTCGCCAGTTCTAGATCAGGGGGTAAAATAAAGGCCTGTTATTCCAAGAATAATAGCTGAAATAGCAAGTAAGATTAAGCTGGTTTTACTTTTTTTCGGCTTTTTTTCTGAGGTTTTATTTGAAATCCAATCTTGTTTTCCATTAGAAGCTAAGCGTTTTTTTTCTGGGGCTAACTTACTTCTTGGCTGTTTTTTTATCGGGCTTTTCTTTGCGATAGCCTCTTTATTTGCTGTAATTGGTGGTTTTTGTGGGGTGTTTATTGCAGATTTGGGCGGAGCGGTGCGAATAATTGTTTTGTTGGAGTCATGAGACGGTCCTGATACTTCGAAAGTGAGTACATCTAGTTTAATTTTATCGCCTGGTTTTATTTCGGACTCTGTTATTCTTTGACCATTTAAGAATGTACCATTTGATGAGTCGAGATCCTTAATAAATAAATGCCCGCTTCGTACTTCAAGCTCAAGGTGCTTGCGTGAGAGATACTCTAAGGGGAGTGCTATGTCACATGCAGGGTCTCGCCCAATAACAACTTTGCTTTCAATTGGAAAAATGTTTTGCTCAAGCCAGCTTGCTTTAGAGTGAATGACCCAACTATTACTTAAGTTTTTATCCTGGATTTTTTTGGTTTTTGTTTTATTTAATAATGCTTTAGGGTCTATTAGCTCTAATTCGATACGGCCTAATTTAATCACATCCTCAGCATTTAACTTTATCAGGCTTTCAACTAATTTATTATTAACCCATAGTGTTGGTGAAGATGCTTTATTTGAAATGGATAGCTGGCCGATTTTATTCGTTATTTCAGCATGAAAATCTAGAATACTTTCATCGTCTATCATTAGGCTATTTGAAGGGTTTTTTCCAATGGTAAATGTTTGGTCAACTAACCAAACAGCTTCTTGTCGTCTATCCCTGAATTGAAGTTTTAACATTGATTTCTATACCTTTGAATCTACAAATACAAATGAATTTAGTTGCTTTTTTAAAGTATAGCTGCTTGTTCATAGTCTTCGAATTTTGAATAAATATTTATGTAACTGATTGAAACTTTACCAAATAAGCTTTGTTTGAGTGTGAAGGAAGGAGGGAATAATTTATAATTTCCATTTTTTGCAGTCTGTTTTCTCAGGGCTTAGCTATACTGAAAATAATAGATTGTTCTTATATATATACTGAAGCCTCGACAGCCGCTAATAAAATTTCGAATAGCGTAGTTTTAGGAGCCAAGTATAGGCCAGTTAAGGATTAAACTGAGTTAATTATGCTTGAGTCAGAATCAATAAGTCATCAAGGTCTCGTTCGGGAAAGGAATGAAGATAGTTATATTAATAATGAGAGTTTAGGGCTTTGGGTTGTTGCTGACGGGGTCGGTGGTAATGGGCATGGCGATGTAGCGAGTCAATTGGCCACTCAGTCGCTTGAGCGAAAGGTTCGACAAGGGAGTGAACTTTCTCAAGCTATTTTAGAGGCTGATGCTGCGATTATTGATGCTGTGTCTAATGATGAAAGTTTGTTTGGTATGGCAACCACGGTCGTTGCGTGTCGTTTTGATGCTTACCATCAGTTTCAGCTAGCTTGGGTTGGTGATAGTCGTGCTTACTTGCTCGATCAATCAGGAATCTCTCAAATTACTTCAGATCACAATCAGGCGAATAAGTTGTATAACCTAGGGGTGATTAGTGAAGATGAAGTTCAGACTCACCCGGGGCAGCATGAACTAACTCAAGCTTTAGGGTTAATGACACTGGACAAGGTTCCCATGAGTTTGGGAGAGTTGCACGATAAAGATTATCTTTTACTATGTACTGATGGCTTGACTGGTGTGATCTCAGATCAGGAAATTTATCAAATAGTTATGGGTTCTGAGTCTATTCACAAGGCTTGTGAAATTTTGCTTACTCGCGCCTTAGAAGGAGGTGCGCCAGACAATGTGACCTTTTCCCTCATTCAATATCAAGATAGTGCGCCTGAAATCAAGGCGAGTGATTTTCAGGCGTCTTCTTACCGTTTACCTTTTGACCAAAAGCCTTATTTAAAGCATTTAAGTAGTCGCCCAATGTTGCTGCTGTTGATATTTGTGTCAATGATTGTTTTATTCTTGTTTATTTGATGGGCTAAAAAATGAAAGAAGGTCGTTACGAATATCAGGATAAAATTGGCGAAGGCGGGATGGCAACCGTATACCGCGGAGTACAGTTATCATTGGATCGCCCTGTTGCGATTAAGGTCTTATCTGCCACATTATCTGATAACCCTTCTATTATTAAGCTCTTTAAGCGTGAATCGTTAATTATTGCGCGATTAAATCATCCTAATATTATTCATGTTATAGATCGTGGTACCACGAGTAACGGTCGCCCTGTTTTTGTTATGGAGTTTGTTGAGGGGGTTAATTTAGCGGATGCTATTCGTGAGGACTTATATAGTTTTAACCAAAAAGTCGATGTAGTTATACAGCTATGTAAAGGTGTGGCGTATGCGCACAAGCTAGATGTTATTCATCGAGATATAAAACCGGCAAACATTATTGTTGATGAGGAGGGATTTGCTAAATTATTGGACTTTGGTATTGCCTCATTCTTTCAAGCTGAAAATGAAGATGGGCCTGACGAAGCTCGTTTAATTATGGGGACGGAGGCCTATATGGCTCCTGAACAGCATCAAGGCATATCGGAAACGTCAACGCTAAGTGATATCTATTCGCTTGGCGTGGTAATGCATGAGTTATTTTCAGGCCGGTTGCCAGCCAATGATTTTACGCAGCTTCAAGCTGTGCCGGGTATGAGTTCGGTATTGGTTAATTTAATAAAAGAGTGTTTAGCAAGTTCGCCTGAAGATCGCCCATCATCAATTGATGAAGTTAAAACGAGGCTTCTGGTTGCCATGAAAGGTCAGCATATCGCTGAAGATAAGGCTAACCGGGCGGGAGAAGGCTTAGCTGCAATAAAGAATAAGTTTGGCTTGTTGGATGTGCTACAGGAAGATAAATATGGTGCGGTTTATCTTTATGAAGACAAAGCAACGCATAAATTGTTGGTGATTAAAAAACGAACCGAGTCGGTGGCGGGGTACCGTGAAGCTAAAATGCTTCATGCTTTAAAGCACCCTAATCTTGTGAATGTATTAGGGACGTCAAAAAACGACAATGTTTTTATTGTGGTGATGGATTATATTTCTGGTGGCAGTTTACAAGAACGTTTGATTCAACCAATGGCGCTTCAGCTATTTTTGGACTTAGCGATTCAAATGTGTCGAGGGCTCTCTTTTGCGCATCAAAATAGGATTTTTCATGGTAATTTAAGGCCTAGTAATGTGCTTTTGAGTGCTGATATGAAAGTACGTGTCAGTGATTTTGGCTTGGATGAACATTACCGTGTGCGGGCGAATGAGAAAAGTTGGTATGGGGAGCGAGGAGCAGAAAAAGATGAGCTTTCGGATATTTTTTCTCTTGGCGCTATTTTCTATCATGCTTTAACAGGTGTTCCCCCTGACTTTAAAGATGGCAGTGTCGTCAAAACGCAGTTGTTTACCAAGTTGCCGCTGGATCTGCAACGCCTAGTTGGTCGTATGTTGTCGAAAGACCGATATGCTCGTCCTCAAAGTGTAGAATCGATTATTTCAGAGCTTTTGCCTTTAGTTGTAGAACCAAAGACTGCTGTTAAATCTGTTGAGGTTGCCCCTGTAGTGCTTGAAACAACAGGGAGTGATTCAAAACGAAAGGTAAGTTGGTTGTTTGTTGTAATGAGTGTTTTGGCTGCGATGTCTGTGACTTTGAATGTTCTTTTTTTACGAGACGAAAGTGGTTTTCTTAGAGATCTCATTATTGAACAATTAGCTGCTTGGATAAAGTTGACAGGCTTAAGCTGAGTTGGGCGTTTTTATTGGCGTATATTCGCGACGGTGTTTTATTCCTTTACGAGCACGAAATAAAATGTAGAAAAAACCAAGCAAAAAGGCTGCGGAGAGTATGGTAAGGCAGGCGTCTTGAAGTATATGTTTCATGTTGCCGTGTTGGATGCCAGAAAATAAGCCAGAAAGGTGGGTGATAAAAAGATAAGCTGAGAAAATAAATCCCGATATGCCGGTGAAAATTTGATTGAATAGAATGTCTAGGGTTGGGATTGTGTCGTGGTATTGGCAGTTTTCACAAATAAAATTGTCGGTGTATTCTGGCTCGCCTTCCTGTATTGCTGGCAACATACTTCCTGATGTACATTTCTTGCAAATCAGCTTGCCTTGATACTTTTGTTCAAAATCTGAGCTTGAAAAGGGGTCTTGCTGCATAATCTTCCGTGTTTTGTAATGATTCCATCCTAGTTATTTTAGCATTTGTTACAATATATCCAATACTTTATTAGATTACTTATTTTCTTTTTCCTCAACACCTTCTATTATGTTCCGCTTAAAGTAATACTCAATTGAGAATAAAAGACGGAATTTACAAACTATATACAATAGGGCGATCGACATTACCATGACTTCTTTGAAAAAAGTTACGTTGCCACTTGAGCAAGTGTACCGCTGGGAAAA
>ENA-OSET01003367-OSET01003367.1-sediment-metagenome-genome-assembly--contig:-NODE-3367-length-14757-cov-5.327316_pt1 | contig 14757 bp, 11 predicted proteins | sample MGYA00237882_ERZ534229 | MGnify/ENA primary metagenome ERZ534229 (study PRJEB26408, sample SAMN06266212) | sediment metagenome | isolation source: Hudson Canyon methane seep mesocosm | place... | reverse complement strand
TCATTTTACTTGGATTATTTCTTGATGGCGGATCAACACAAAATTTGTCGCCTTTATTTAGCGAGCAATCATTCACATCACTTGTAGGTCCATTGGGACTTGCAATGGTAGCAGTACTTTGGACCTTTGATGGTTGGATATTTATACTTATGTAGCGGGTGAAGTGAAAAACCCAGGACGCAACATTCCTTTATCTATAATTTTTTGTATGATCATTATTCTCTCCGTTTATTTAGCTCTTAATTATGTTCTCGTTTTTGCACTTGGTTTTGATAAGATGATAGGATCCGAGTTGGTTATGTCTGATGCCGCTTCAATATTTTTAGGAGATAAAGGTGGAGCTATTATTACCATGATAATTTTGATCTCTTTAATTGGTGCAAATAATGGTTTCGTACTGACAAGTGCCCGCATTAATTATGCAATGGCAAAAGATAAATTATTTTTTAAAAAGGCCTCTATTATTCATCCAAAATATAAGTCTCCTGCTAATGCATTGATCATACAGTGCATCTGGGCCTGCGTACTAACTTTCACAGGAACTTTTAACCAGTTAATCACTTATATTATTTTTGCTTCATGGATATTCTATGGGATGTCTGCAGGGGCCGTTATCATTCTTAGGAAGAAAAAACCTAACTTAGAAAGACCCTATAAAACCCCATTATATCCATGGATACCTATTACTTTTATCTTATTTGCTATTTTCCTTACTATTAATACAGTAATGGAAGCCCCTAGAGATGCAGGAATTGGTGCTCTACTAATACTCGCAGGTCTTCCCTTTTATTATTACTGGAAAAATAATGACTAACATCCATGCCTTAATAGAATCAAAGACCAATCAACTTAAAGATGAGATCATTTTATTTATTCAACAACTGGTACAAACTCCAAGCTTAGCAAATGAAGAAGGTCCCGTTCAAAAATTAATATTTGATAAACTACAAAGTCTCAATCTTCAATCTGACACTATCCCTGTAAAGTTTGATGATATTAAAGAGCATCCTGCATTTAATGATGATGGGTTTTCACCTGATTCAAGAATAAATGTAATTGGTCAATGGAATTCAAATAAAAAAGGAAGATCCTTAATTTTAAATGGACATGTTGATGTCGTCCCAACTGGGCCAGAAAAATTATGGACCGAATCACCCTGGTCTGGTGCTATTAAAAATGATCGTCTCTATGGAAGAGGATCATGCGATATGAAAGCAGGCTTAGCCTCAGGTATATTTGCTATTCAGGTTTTAAAATCTATAGGATTTGAACCTAGCGGTAACATAATGATCCAATCCGTTATCGGAGAAGAGTCTGGAGGCTGTGGAACGCTTACCAATATTGTTAAAGGTTATAGGGCTGATGCTGCAGTAATTCTTGAACCAACATCTCTAAAATTATGTCCGATTCAATCTGGTGCTTTGACCTTTAGATTAATAATTCCAGGGAAAGCAACACATGCCGCAATGCGTTGGGATGGCGTAAGTGCAATTGAAAAGTTTAATATAATCAGTCAATCAATAATTGATTTTGAAAAAATAACTGGACTTGATATAAAAACGGGCAAGACTCAAGTATTGCTAATTAAAGATATCTCTGCGATTGATCAAGATACTTTTGATAATGGTTTTGTTCATGGTGACTCCGCTGAAATATCAGATGCTAATTGGTTAAAAATAGAAAAGCGATTTGAGATAATTAAACCATTACTGAATAATCCAGGGCGCAAAGCAATTGAGAGTCGAGCAAATGAATTTGAATTAGCACATACAACAGTTTACCGTTGGCTAGCTAGATACAAGACCTCTGGGGTAATGACATCATTATTACCAAGAAAACCTGGAGCTGCGACTGGTCAATCACGCATTACTAAAGAACAAGAATCAATTGTTTCTGAAATCATTGAGGAGCACTATTTAACCCCTCAACGCCTTTCAGCACAAGAAATAATTCATTTAGTAGCAATTGCATGCAAAAAAGCAAACATAAAACCTCCAAGTAAAAATACTATTCGCTCAAGAATCTCTCAAATTTCAACAAAAGATCAATTAACTAAACGAGGGGAAAAATCATTAGCAAGAACTCGCTATAACCCTGCTCCAGGAACTTTCCCTAATGCTGATCACCCTTTGTCAGTTGTCCAAATCGACCATACTCCGATGGATATTATTTTGGTTGATGATGAAAACCGATTACCGATAGGTAGACCTTGGATCACAGTAGCTATTGATATCTATAGTCGAATGATAACTGGGTATTATCTATCTCTTGACCCTCCATCAACAACCTCAGTAGCAATGTGTATTGCTCATTCTGTTTTACCTAAAGAAATGTGGCTACAGGAACACAACGTTGATGCTACATGGCCCGTTTGGGGATTTATGAATACGATACATGTTGATAATGGAGCAGATTTCAGGGGGGAGACACTGAGAGAATCTTGTTTACCTTATAATATTAATTTGGAATTTAGGCCTGTTAATAAAACGAATTATGGTGGGCATATTGAGCGACTACTAGGAACCGTTCTTAAAAAAGTACATTCTTTACCTGGAACTACTTTTTCAAATATTAAAGAAAGGTCCACTTATGATTCAGATAAAAATGCTTGTATGTCTTTTTCAGCATTTGAACAGTGGTTATTAATATATATCACTCAAATCTATCATAAAAAAATACATTCAGGACTAGATATTCCCCCGCAGCTTCGTTGGAATGATGGTATTTTTGGAGATCTTCATAATGATGGCGTTGGTTTTTTACCAAAACCAACAGACCCTGAAACTGTATTAATTGACTTTTTGCCTATAGCAAGACGAACAATTCAAAAAAATGGCGTTAACATAGGTGGTCTAAATTATTATGATCATGTATTAAGGCAGTCAATAAAGGAAGTTGACCCTACAACTAAAAAGATAAAAACTTTCATTTTTAGACGGGATATAAGAGACATCACATACGTTTGGTTTTTTGAATCGAATTCACAAGTTTATTATAAAATTCCTTTAGCGGATCAGTCAGTAAAACCAATGAGTCTTTGGGAGTTTAACACCACTAAAAAACTTCTAAAAGAGAGAGGTGAAGCATTCCAATCTATGCATCAATTAACTGATTCACAAGAATTGATGAATAATTTAGCTAAGGCCGAAGAAAAACAATCTAAAGCAGCACGACGAAAACTCCAAAAGACAAAGGTACATCAAAACTCTAAAAAAATAATACAAACCAATTCTCTTTCCGAAGAAACTGTTGTTAAAGATGAAATAGATGATTTATGGGATGATGACGTTGAAGCATATTGATGAAGAGCTAGCAACAATAAATGATTTTAATCACCTAAATAAAGAAACTAGGGAATTAGCCTTATTAGATAAAAATGAGCGGCTTAAAATTTTAAAGTACCCTATAAATCTTGATTACCCCAAAATAATAGACCTCAGTAATGTTTTGCAACAAATAATGGAACAACCTTCCAAGTCAAGAATGCAAAATTTACTTATTTATGGCGATTCAAACATGGGGAAAACATCTGCAATAAATTATTTCTTAAAGAAAAATCCAGATACTACATTTGAAAATGATTTACATGAAATTCAAGCATCAAAACCTGTAATTCTTGCACAGTTTCCTGCATCAGTAAGTGAAAAAGGATTATATTTAGCTATCTTAGAAAACTTCATGTCGCCATTTCGTCCAAATGAAACGTCTATTAAACTAAGGTATCAAGTAAAGGGTTTACTTAGAAGTTGTCAGGTAAAAATTTTAATATTTGACGAAATCCATAATTTACTTGGCGGTACGGCTGCTCAGCAAAGAAGCATGATGAATGTTTTAAAAAGTTTAGGGAATGAGACATTAATCCCTATTGTTGGTGTTGGTACTAAAGACGCGCTAATGGTTTTACACACCGACCCCCAACATGCCAGTCGGTTTGATGTATTTCATTTGCCAGAATGGAAATTAGATAAAAACTTCAGGGTTTTATTAAAAAGTTTTGAAGCTAGGTTGCCACTACAAAAACCATCTGATTTAGCCTCACGAGAAAAAGCGACACTTTTACATTCTATTTCAACTGGAAATCTTGGCGATTTAAATAGACTGTTGGTTGAATGTACAGTTTGCGCAATTAATGAAGAATCTGAGGAAGTTACGCTGGATATTATAAAGCGGCATAGTTGGCTGAAAAAAACAAATGGCATTCGCAAAAGGAATATATAGTGCATATATGGCCAATTAACCCTAAACCTTTTCCTGAAGAATTATTAAGCTCATGGGTTATTAGGGTATCTATTGCAAATAGCTCTGACCCAGTAGGGTTAACTGGGGCTATATGGGGTGATTGGCGGACATGGACACTGGATATTGACCGGAGCATACCAGTTGAAAAACTAATTATATTATCAAATTCTTCTGGCCTGCCTGTCAAAGATTTAATGGAAATGACGTTAGAACCAACTATTGAAAATATTCTTAATAGAAAAAATCTTAACTTAAATAATATTTGGCCTTGGGTAATTCCACTAGGGCATAGGAATAGAACGCGAACTAATGGTTTGCACTTTTGCTCTCAGTGTTTAAACAATACCTCTGTATATTTTAAAAAATCATGGCGATTAGCATGGAACACAGTTTGTCCTGACCACCAGATACTTCTGTCAATTTTTTGTCCAGATTGCAATACTGTTATTTCTCCTCACCTTGTGACATATGATAGTACAGATTTAAATCTATGCACTTCTTGTAAAAGAAACTTATCAACAACTCCTTCAATCAAAGCTCATGATGATATTGTTGCTTTTCAATTAGTAGTAAACAGAATTCTTGCAAGGGAGGACATTTCAGGGTGCCCATTAGGAATAGCAAGTTACAGAGAGTTTTTTACCGTATTACATTATTTATTGTTGTTTTTGCATAAAGCACATCAAAAGTCAGTACCTTTTCAGCATCTATTTTCAGAATTAGGGCTAAATATCGATGAACTAAATTTTTCACACTCTAAAGGTGGTACTTTTGAAAAATATCCAGTTATGGAACGATACTTCTTAATGCTGGCAGTTTCCCGTTTATTTAAGTTATCTAAAAGTGAATTAATTAAGCTGCTAGTGGAATGTGGCATTACAAAACAGATGTTTAATGTTGGTAATGAACGGCCTGTAATTATCGAAGAAATACATGGCAATCTTTTAAATAAAGAGCGCATTAATGATAGTAGAGTTATAAATAGGACACCAATTAAAGCCCTTTCAAAACCGGAAGTTGACTTATTGATGAGTAAAATAAAGTCGTTCTTGTGAATAGGCTCAAATGCAAACATTGTAATAAAACTATACTTGGACGAAAATATTGCTATCAAGGTGGATGTTTTTGTACCGGTTGTTTTTCAATTTTCTTTAAATTAAAAAATTGTAGCATCTGTAATACAAGAAAACGTATTTTAGATAAAATGAAGACTCCTATTTGTAAAAAGTGCCTTTATGATAATACGCCATGTATTCGGTGTAATAAAAAAGTATCAGGAAGATACAAGGTAACTGAATTTGGTGCTGTTTGTAAGTCTTGTGGTAAATACTTTAGAGAGTTAAAACAATGCTCAAGGTGTAATAAAAAGAACACAAGTGTTGCGAATAGAAAATTAAAAACAGGAATAGAGTTGATTTGCGCGCATTGTTTTTCAGAGACACTGCCATTGTGCTTTAAGTGCAAATATAGAAAAAATCCTTATTTCTATGATTTTAATAAGAACCCTATTTGTAAAGTTTGTGCGATAGAAGTCACTAGACAATGTAGATATTGTAATGCAGAAATCTCACCAGGTTCAGGACATATATGTTTGTCTTGTAGCCAGTTGAGAACTTTCAAAAGAAGGGCTAAATTTGATTTAAGTGCATTATCACCATACCTTTCTAACTATTATCAACAATTCTGTGATTGGTTACTAGAAACACGTAGTGTTCATTATTCATCAGCACATATCAACCTATATCTTCCATATTTTATTAAACTTGATGAGCTTGCAAATAGTCTCAACAGGATACCTACTTATAAAGAAGTTGTTGATACGTATACTGTTGCAGAAACCAGAAGAAATTTGCTTGTGACCCTGTTCTTTGATGTAAAAAAAATCATTACTATTGATAAAGTAACAAAGGAAGAGTATTCGAATATTGATAGTATTGAGCGATACTTGAATAGATTTAAAAAAGGTTCTTTTTCTCAAAAATCCCTACAAGAATATTCAAATATTTTACATAAAAAATTAGCTAAAAATAAAACTACTATTCGCTCAATCAGACTGGCATTAACACCTGCTGTTAAATTATGTGATATTTGCATCCATTTTGAGTTAGCAAAACCAAATAATGCAGTGTTAGAAGGTTTTTTATGGGTTAGTCCAGGGCAACGTGCAGCTATTTCAGGATTTATTAACTTTTTAAAGCAGCAGTATCAAATTGACATAAAAGTGCCTGTGAAAAAAGAAGAAATACTTAGTCGGCCTAAATCCAGTAAGTCACAAATAAAGCAGCGCTTAATTACGCTATTAAGAAACCCGCAAACTACAGAGGAATACAGAAATTTGTTGATTACAGTTTCACTGGCTTATTTTCATCGAATATCTGTACCCAATTTTGTATATATATCAGGTGATATGATACTGAAGAACAAAAAAGGTGATAATTATTTTAAATTGGCTGGGCAGGTATTTTATTTACCAAGAACTATTGTTGACAATTACAATTTAAAAGAGCCAATAGCTATAAGTGTGCCTTAATATCGTAAAGGCTTATAGGTAAGGGGGCTTTAAAAATTTCTTGGCTCAGGTAGCCTTTAAATAATTAAAGAAAAAACAAAATAGCGCCAAGTTTCTTGATATGATTAAAGGGATTTAAGCTGTCAGTACTGATTAATCCTCAGAACCTATAAGTCAACACTTGCGTTAAGGTAATAAGCGATCAACCAATGCGAATGATGATGATCATAAATAGTACTGTTTTAGATTTCTGTGTTTTTTGTAAGCTTTTTTAAAAGAACCCGTTCACTAACAAGCCATTGACTTAATTACAACTTTAAGTGAGCAAGGACATGAAAAATCAGGTTTTCCGTCTTTTTATGATGCAAGTTACCAGCCCTTAGCCATTACCCAAGAGTGTCAGTTTATAACAGCTGATAAAAGGCATATCGCTAAAGCAAAGCAATTTGGTTAAATGTTTAAGTTAGGGATAATGAAATTCAGATAAAATCATTATTAAAGCTACAGTGTATTAGTAGCAATGGGCTTAAGACCTATACCGATTGTAATCCCTACTATTAACTTCACTTAGCTTTTAAGCAAATTAGATTGGAAGTAAAATAACAACCGCATTCAGATGACCGTAGAAAGTGTCAACGGATGTTAGACAGGTGCAGTCTATGAAAGACTATAATTGTTACTAAAATAAAAGCAATCGCAAGAAAAGGTTTTATGTTGTGTAATGCTTACGCTAAATATTAACAGATTAGGACTTTATTAGTGTTCAAAAACAATGAAAATAAGACGGTTTTATCCATATATAAGCCAGTTGAATTACCTATCATTAATAATGATGAACTAGCGCTTGAATTGGACATAGAAACTATTGCCAAGCAAGCTGCTCGCCTAAATATTCCAGATTCAACTGCAATTGAACCGGACTCGAACGAATTGAATTTATGCTCAAAGCTAGAAAGTGATATGCTTCAAGCGCAAAATAGAGCAGAAGAATCAGTGTCCCGACTTCGCGATGATATATTAATGTTAAGCGCCAGAAAAGAAGTAAACGCGGCTTACGAATTATCTAATGAATTCGACAAACATTTATCTTCTAAATTAAGCAGTATGTTGGAAGATATTGGTGCAGAAAAGGAGAGTTACGAGTCGGTAAGTGATGACTTACATTCTTTTAAGAAACTAAATAAACTTAGGAGAATGCACCACTACCCCGATAGTCAATATTCAACCTACGCTTTTTTCATCATCACAATCATCATCGAATCTGCTTTAAACGGAGTGTTCTTTGCAGAAGGGAGTGATGCTGGGCTCGTGGGTGGTGTTGGTATCGCATTAGTAATAGCTTTTTTTAATGTTTCCATAGGTGGAATTACTGGGGCATTTGCATTGCGATATAAGAATCATTGCCAACAATGGAAAGTAGTACTTGGCTGGAGTGGCGCTGCTCTTGGGACGGCGACCTCATTCGTATTTAACCTATTAGTCGCTCATTACCGAACGGCAATGACGCTCGACCCTGACAACGCAGCATCAAAGGCCATTGAAACATTTAGAGAAGGCATACTGTCGATCTCGGATGTGCAATCATGGCTATTATTTCTTTTAGGAGTGATTTTTTATTTAGGAGCCGTATATAAAGGTTATAAGGCTGATGATGCCTATCCTGGCTACGGTGCTTTAGCTAGAAAGCGAGATAAACAACACGGATATTTGTCTGATGATAAGGAAATTGCTAACGACACTATAGAGGAGGCTCATCAAGATTTTGAAGAAAATCTCGATTTCTGTTTTAAAGCAATACAGTTAAAAAGCAAGCAGGTCAACGACTCTGCTAGTGGTTTTGAGCAACAAAAAACAATTTTGAAGTCTTATCATACGCATTTGGAAAAAGCGCTAAGATATATAATTTCACGTTATAGAGATGTAAATGTGGCGAATCGAAGTTCAGATAAGCCTATTATTTTCAACCAACCAATCGATGTAAGTTTAGACTATAAAGAACTGGAGTTTGACTATAAAAGTAAGCGTGATGAGTTACATGAAGATCGAGAGCGCCTTGCTACAGACCTGAGTGAAATAAGGCAAAAATTACTTGTCATTAAAGAGAAACACCAGAAAACCGTAAATAATAAGGCAAGTGTATGAGCCGTAGAAAAAGACAACAAGATGCAGATCGAAAAGGAATAATACTACTTGTAGGAGGTGCATTATTATTAGTAGCAGGGGTTGCTGCATTTTTTTATTACGTTGCACCTGCGGTAAAACGAGATCCTGAAACTGCATGCAGAGTAGATAAAGAGATATCCAGAGAGACAATTGTTGTCATCGATGCAACTGATAATTTTAGTGATACCCAAGCATTAAGGATCAAAAAAGAAATAGGACTCATGCTATCTTCAGCTATTATCGATGAGCGTTTCTCACTTTATGTTCTTGATGAAACTATTAATATGAAGAGTCAAAAGTTCAGTGTTTGTAATCCTGGAGATGGAAGTAATAAGAGTGGAGTTACATCTAATATCAATCGACTCAAAAAGCACTGGGAAACTTTATTTTATAACCGTTTTACAAATGCTGTCGATGAACTGACTGGGCTCCATGCAGCTACTCAGTCACCAATTCTTGAAATGATAAAGTTTGTTTCTGTTAATAACTTTCTAGATAGCCGTGCCACTAAAAAACGTTTAGTGATTGTCTCGGACATGCTCCATCATACACAGCAGTATTCGCACTATCGAGGTAGCCCTGATTATATAAAGTTCTCCAAAACACCTTATGCGCTGACAATGCAACCATTACTTGAAGGAGTTGATGTTCAGATTTTTTACCTTATTATGGAAAAGCATATTTCACTTCAAAATCGAGGGCATATCGAATTTTGGAATCAGCATATATTAACCAATAACGGATTTGTTTCATCCGTTAAAACTGTTAACTGAGGTAAACATGGAAAGTGAAGATTTAGTCAGTGGTCGCACGGCCGTTCAACATCAATATGCGTCGATTACGACTCATTTCATTATTGCAATAGTCACCGGTGGCTCGCTTATTGCTATTGGAGTACTATTTAACTCTACATTGCTTGCTGTAATAGCTCCTGTGGCAGTAATGCTGCTTTATATCCGCATAGCAAATAAGGATACCCAATTATCACAATCAATAATTGGTGACAGTTATTATTATATGGGATTTGTTTTTACACTTATTTCTCTTGGGTCTGCGCTATTTTATTTATCAATAAATGATAATGTTGATATAAATACTATTGTAGGTAGTTTTGGAGCTGCTTTGGTTACTACAGTAATAGGGCTAGTAGCTCGATTAATTACTACATCATTTTCATTTAAAGCAACTGGACAACGTAAGCGGTTAGAAGACAGTATAGAAAAATCTTTAGCTACCTTTACAGAGCAACTTGAAACACTCACATCAACGACAATTTCGTCACTTACTAAAGTACATACCCATACCCAAGCAACCTTAATGAAGACGCTTGAAAATTACGAAAACGTTAATGAAGAAATCTCAGCGCAGTACAAGGAAACTATGCGTAGTGGTGAGGAATCCATATCAAAATCTATCACATCATTAGCCAAGCGAATTGATGATATTGAGGTCTCACCTAATATGGTTTCTGATCCGATTAAGAGATCATTTGATGAAGTTTTAGAAACCTTAAAAAGTCATAATGAAAGCTATGGAAAGTTGAGTAAAACAATGACTAGAACTAATGCAAAACTTTCAGAGCAACTTGAAAATTCTGGTTCACAAATTCAAATGCATGTGGATAAAGTAGAAATCGCGTTAATTGAAGCTGTCGGTCGCCAAATGATAGCGTATGAGAAATCACTAGGCTCTACAAGTAAAGAAATAGTGGCTAGTTTTGATAATATTAAGGTTCTGAAAGTTAATTCTGAAAAACACTTGTCTTCAGAACTTGAAGGTTTGAGTTTACGGATAAGTGAAATATCTAAACTCTTATCCAATGCGTGCACACCACTTCAAAAATCAAGCGAGTTGCTTGGCGACAGCAGTGAAAAAATGAAACTAAACATCTCCAATTTTTCGTCTATTTCTGAGGAAATTTCTAAAGTCATAGCTGGTTCACAACAAAATATGACTGGTTTAGGCTCTATGAATGGGGTTATCGTTGACTTAGTAAAAGTTATGATACGGTTAAATGAAGTACTGAATCAAACTATCACTCAAGGACAGCACGCTGGATTAGCCATGGAAGGGTCAGCGAAAGCTACTGAGGAGGCTAGTAAGCAACTTGCAAATGACATTACTCAGGTCTATGGAGCATTAACCACGCAAATTCAACAAATTAGAAGTCAATCATAATGAACGGTCGAATGGATGAACCTAATAATTCGATAGTTGAAACATCTCTAGCTGAACTTGCATTTTCGCTTTTTTTTGTCCTTCTGATTTTTTCAGTCTTTAAAATTGATGAAGCACATTCTGAAAAAAAAATGTTAAAAGAACAGGTTGAATATCTCAAAAAAGACTTAGTTAGCGCTGCCGAGGCGTTTGGTAAGTCTGAAGAATTTGATCCTAAAGAAATATTTAAGGAGCTAAGGATAGGAAAACAAGCGGTGGAAAAACTTAAAACGACTTTAGAAGAAAAGAAAGTTCTAAGTGATCGTTTAGATTCATTAAAAGAATTAGAGAAGCAACTAAAATCCTCACCGGATGACATTACTAAAAAATTAACACAATTAAACAATATAAAGAAATCACTTGGAGGCAAACAGGGAGAAAAAGACTTGGCGGAAACAGTAAAAGAATTACTACAGAAGAACAACGATTTCAGAGGTCAAAATAAAAATTTGAGGGCTAAACTTGTTAAGGAAGGAAATGGTTTGGATCACCCTCCATGCTGGGCAGCACCTGATACTGGAAATATCCAATACGTTTACAATGTTATCATAAATGAAGCTTCTACAGAATTTATTCCAGGTTGGCCTAATTCAAGAAATCAACAGGCTCTTGCCAATCCTCATATTACTAAAATAGCAGGCCTGTACACAAGTAACGAAATGATGTGGAAAGCAACTCAGTTACTTTACGGGGATTCGGTAAAAGGAAAATGTAGACATTTTGTTCGGGTTTATGACCATGCAAAATCGAAAGGCTCTTTTAAGCGTTATTTGCTTGGAATCGAAAACCATTTTTATAAATTCTTGAGTAATAAACGATATGAAAGAACTATCTGAACTTGAAAGAAGTAGAAATAAATTTTTTGTAGTTCATAAGGAGTTACAAGATCATCTTAGTTTTATTTACTACAAAAATAGAAGTACACTACGATATAAACTATTGAAATTATTCGGCCGGACAGGGTGACAGCAATTATCAATTTAAGTGTCATCTTTTTAGTTCTTTGTTGAACGCCCCCCCCTGAAAACTCTTATATCTCTTATATCTCTTATATCTCTTATATCTCTTATATCTCTTACTATTAGACACATTTCCTAAATAAATAAACAAAATTTAAAAAAATATAATTAAAAAATATTAAATATAGAGGTTGAACTTACAGCCTTAATCAGTAAGCCACTATTTTAACTTAAAGGCGGGTAATCAGATGAAAATAATAGCCGAAGATGTCAGCAGTAATGAGAATATTGCAGTCGATGTTTCTGATGAAAATTTAGAAAGATTACGCTCACTTGCACAAGATAAGGTAAGCGATGCCAAACTACAATCTTATATTGATAATCTTGATATGTCAGCAGATGCAAAAGTGTTGATTTCTTCTATCCTAGAAACTATTGTTAAAGCAGGAGATCTCATTATCCGAGTGGGTAAACGAGTAGTTGAAATTGTGCTAATGATCGTTGCCAAGTTCCCTAACGCCACTTTTGGGCTTATTATCGGTCTTTTAGTTGGAGCACTCATTGCGGCAATCCCTTTATTAGGCACAATTTTAGGTGCCTTCATGATGCCAATCACCGCTATCTTTGGATTGGCAAAGGGCTATGTCGAAGACCTTAAGGATCAAGCCCTGCATCGTAAAATCGCAGAAGCCGTTGCAATGTTTCAGCCGCTTAATGGTGAAACCAATGTCGCTAACTAATGATCTAGATGATTTTTTTGCTAATGGTGATGAGGTAATTGTATCTGAGCCGCTAAAATTCAAAGCTAAGCTTGGAATTGGTGATCGGGCATATGCGTTACTCAGGGCCAGAGAACAAATGTCTACCTTTAGTGAAGCAATAGGTATTGGTGCCACAGCTTCTGGGTTTGCTGCTAGTAGCACTGTTGCGGGGACTTTTTTTGCTAGCAGTGGCTTTATGGCAAGTACGCTATCCGCAATTGGCTTGGGAGCAACTGCCGCTACTCCTGTTGGCTGGGTGATTGCCGCCGGCATCATATCTGGTGGGGCATATATGGGGGTGAGCCATCTTTTTGAGAAATCAAAAGATAATGGATTAATAATTGTCCCTAAATACATTAACACTCCTTTAGATGTGATCGCTGTAGCACTGATTGAGCTCATGCTCCCTGTTAGCCTGAAAATAGCTAACGCTGATGGAAAAATACAATCATCGGAGTTAAATATCATTCAAATCTATTTTTCAGGTGAATGGGGTTATTCCTCAGGATTTCTGAACCGCTTAATCGGTGAATATCGAAATCAAACAGATGCTGCTTCCTATTCTAAACTGGCGGAATCACTCGGAACTTATTGTTCTGAAAGCACCGACTGTGAAAAGCAATCCATAATGACAGATTTCATTAAACACTTACGTGAGATTATTGAAGCAAACGGGGAAATCGATCAAAAAGGGAGAGAGCAACTCGATTATTTTACGGGCTTATTGGTGAATGAATCAGAAAAATCAGGTGGTAGCTCTATGATTTCCAGTGCTTTAAACACTGCATCAAGAGGGCTAAGCCAATCTACTGAGATCGCATCAGGTATCGTGATATCCGCTAAGGGATCAGCCGCTAAAGGTTTCAAGACTCTAATTTCCGGTACCTCTGAATTAGCAAGTAATACAGGCGACCTTGCTTCTGCCGGCTTAGGAGGCAGCATAAAACTGGTAAAGGCTACGGGTAATGCTACCGGCAATAAAGTTCAGTCACTAAGAGGTATATTTTCCAAACCAATACTTGATATTAATGATTGTCAGGTGAAAGCAGAGCAAGGAGATGTTGAGGCTCAGTGCAGTTTAGGGCAGATATATTACAAAGGACAAGGAGCCCTACAAGACTATGTAATAGCTTATATGTATTTCAATGTTGCTGCAATTTCTGGCACTAAAGAGGCTATAAAAAATAGAGATTCAGTTTCCAAAAAGATGACTCCATCACAACTAGAAAAGGCCCAAAAATTAGCAAGAGAGTGGGTACAAAAGCATAGTAGAGAGGGACTGTAATAATTCTGTGTAATTACCAACCCTACTCTAAACATAGTATTTTAATCTACCTTCAAATCCAATCATAAAATTATTGATAGGACCAATACACTTACCAAACCTTTAATTGCTGCATTTCTCTTATTCGCACATGCTGTAGCTTTAGTGCTTCAAAAATATCATCTGTATTTTTATTGTGTCTCCCTAAGCCAGGTAATGAGATATTGGCTTCGGCAAAAAAACGTCTTTCTTCATACTCCTTATTTAAAACCCAAGCATGGCTCCACCATTGTTGAATCAGTTCTTTTGAGTCTTGTAAGCGGTGATTTGAAGCCAATTTATCACTTTTCTCTAAGTTCAACTTCTGTGCTGAGGGAAACAAGTTCCATAAATCATTATTTGGCCAGCGAGAAAAAGGTAAGCAATGATCAATATCATATTTTTTAGGTAGCTTATTCTTGCCCCATAGGCAGTAAACTTGCTCTCCAGATTGCTTAATTTCTTCAACTTTATTGCGTGCATCGGTGGTATTTCTTTCAACCTTTGCCCAGTCTAAGATAGAAAAAAGTACCTGCTTATCAAATTTCCCTTTATTCATTTTATAGCCTGACATGACATTTACCCATTCATTAATCGCAACAGGTT
>ENA-OSET01003366-OSET01003366.1-sediment-metagenome-genome-assembly--contig:-NODE-3366-length-14761-cov-2.571575_pt1 | contig 14761 bp, 11 predicted proteins | sample MGYA00237882_ERZ534229 | MGnify/ENA primary metagenome ERZ534229 (study PRJEB26408, sample SAMN06266212) | sediment metagenome | isolation source: Hudson Canyon methane seep mesocosm | place... | reverse complement strand
AGTAAGTTTGCTTTGAGTGCTAAATTGGCAAAACAAGCGGGCTTTAGTGGTGTACAAATTCACGGTGCTCATGGTTACTTGGTGAGCCAATTTCTATCGCCACGTCATAATCAACGCACCGATCAATGGGGTGGCAGTTTAGAAAACCGTATGCGTTTTGTCTTGGCGATTTACCAGGCCATACGAGATGAAGTAGGTAAGGACTTCCCCATAGGCGTAAAACTAAATTCCGCGGATTTCATGAAGGGTGGTTTCACTGAGGCTGACTCCATGGAAGTGGTCAAAGCATTGGCCAATGCTGGAATCGATTTAATTGAGATTTCTGGTGGCACCTACGAAAGCCCATCCATGGTGGGACATAAAGTAAAAGAGTCGACCCTTAAACGTGAAGCCTATTTTTTAGACTATATCGAAAAAGTACGCGGGCTAGTGGACACACCTTTAGTGTTAACTGGCGGCTTCCGCTCATCGTCTGCGATGCAGTCTGCTCTAGATAGTGGCGCTACCGATCTAATTGGCCTCGCCCGTACTACGGCTGTCGATCCTGACTTCCCCAACAAGCTAATTGCGGATGCCTCGCATAAACAGGAATTACGTATTCTCACTACCGGCGTAAAGGGCGTAGACAAAATAGCCATGTTAGATATCGTTTGGTATGAATATCAGTTAGCGCGCATGGCAAAAGGCCAGAGGCCTAAAGCTAACTTAAGTGAATGGGGCGTGTTTATGAAAACCCTTGCGTCTGCAGGCACATATGCCTTTAGAAAACGTAGAGCTTAGTGCGCTCTAGATGGCATAAAGATATAAGGGGTTAATCGTTGATTTATAACGGTTAGCCTTTTGTACTAAAAAGGCTAACTCGTAGGTAGTCACTAAATAAGCAGTCACTAAAAAGTTGCCGCCCATAAAAAAGCCGCTGTTCAGGCGGCCGGTGGAGCTAACTCCTACTGGGAGGCTTAACCTCCTTCTGTGACACAACACTTTTTGATCTCTGCCTCAGTGTTATATCACTAGTTACTAAGTATGATACATTGCCAGATATGGTCAACATTTAATCAAATAAATTTTGTAAAATTCCTCCACTAGTTTAACCATTTACCACTATTCCCCTTATTTTTGGCGCAGTAATAATGAGCATAGGAAATCTGCACATAGCCTTGCAATATGCGGCCTCACACCCGACTTAACAGCTCGCTCATTTCAGTGTTGGGTATAAGCTTCTCGTCCACGCCGCCTAGAGACTTTTGGCGGCGTCATTCCCGGCGCTTGCACCCCTTCGGAAATGACCTTGGGCTGCTCAACCCGGATATACTCTTCGCAAGACATATGCACAATTTCAGACCAGTTACCGGCATTAAAATAAATATCTTGCGCCACGTCAAAAGCAAAACTCATATATACCGGCATTTCCCACAGCGCACTAAATGGCGGAATCGCGCCCGTTTCACATTGCGGGAAGTGCGCGACAAATTCACTTTCGTGAGCAATGCTGATATCTCTAGCTTCGAGCTCTTTGGCCAAGGCCTTACAATCAACATGGAAGTGTGACGGCAATAAACACAGCGCAAACTCGCCATCGACTTTTATAACTACCACTTTACCCATGTTTAGACCATGGATATGCGCACGCTCTGCAACTTCTTGGGCCGTATAGGCCTGAGAATGCACTTCCAGGGAAAATTTTGCCTGCTGGGAATTTAAATGATCTATCAATCTTTTAAACGACATACCCACCTCCTAAAGAATAGGCATTTACACTGTTTAACATAGCTCGATAAGACGAGGGAAGCCATATAAACAGGCTCCGTTTTGAGATCTTTATTTTCTAAAATTTATCGTTAATTCTTCTAAAAAGAATATCGGATTTGAAATTACTAAGAGCGATTGCCTCAAACAGTAACGATGAAAAGCCTCAACCTTCCAATCCTACAGCTACATCAGTCGATAGCGGTGAACAATCATTAGCCGTCGCAAGCTCTAGGTTATTTACACGAATCATCTGGCGAATGTCATTAATGTATTCTCTGCCTCGCTCAGAATAGGCCTCCAAACCCAAAGACAACAAACACCCTCCGGCTGGCTTCCCCTGCGCTAACGCTTGAGCTCTAAGCTGGCGCAATTGTCTATAGCCAGGATGGCGATTCAAATTCAGAAAATAAGCCGATACCGCTTGAGCAGGAGAGTGGAACAATCTAATTTCATGTTTGGCGCCTGCGTCTCTGGCATTAGGAATCAAGCCACAGCGCTTTGTAAAACACCACTCGCCAAAATAGTTGTAGGCTTCTTCTGCAAAGCGCGAGCTGCCCCAAGCGGACTCAATCGCTGCCTGCGACAGCACTAAAGAACTCGGCAGTATATCTACGCGCATTAACAGTGCTTCAAAATCTTTTGCTCCGAACACCCCTTGAGTTGTTAACTGATAATGATCAGCCAATGCACCTAACCAGTCCAGATCAGAACCCTTAAGCTCGGGCTGTCGACTTAAACGAATAATTCGCTCACGATCTTGAGTTAATTGCCTATTTTTTTCATCGATAAGGGGTAGAAAATAATCAAAGAATGCCTTTTTCTTCTCTTGAACATTCGTATACGCCGAAAACTCTGGCACCTCTACACCCAACAAAATTTCTTTAAATGATAAGCCCGTTTGGCGCTGTTGATAAGCCATCAGCAAGCTCAGAATTACTAGTATACTCAAAATAAAATAAGCGTTTTTCCTAGACATCAGAGCCAACTTCATTCACCCGTCCTTAAGAATATTGGTTTATTATTTTACGAGAATAACCAAGCTTATCGATAACCCTTTTCGCTGTACAGCCACGTCACAAGAAGAAAGGAACTCCTGTGCTTTTATACGGTCTCAATTTTTGATTCAGTAATCCCCGACTATTATCCTGACCAGAATTTTCTAATGGGAGACATAAGGGGCTACCAGGAGCGATAGTGATGGCCTTACGCATTCCAACGGGTACTTTTTTTATTTTTCTAGCTCTCGCGCTTATTATCCAAAGCTGCGCTTTCACCGTACATGCCAAAAACGGCTTTGACTTAAGCGAAGCGAGTATTCCGCCAAATCAAATTTTCCGCGGAGGCCCACCGAAAGATGGCATTCCCGCAATCGACGCGCCTCAATACGTTTCTGCCGATGAGGCTCAATCCCTCAAGGAGGACGATAGGGTGTTGGGCCTTGTCATTAGCGATGAAGCCCGAGCCTACCCCATACGTATTCTCAATTGGCATGAAATTGTCAATGATCACATACAGGGGCGTGCCGTGGTCATTAGCTTTTGTCCCTTATGCGGCACGGGCATGGCCTTTAATGCATCCGTCGGAGGTACTGAGCTTTCATTCGGTGTTTCGGGCTTGCTCTACCAAAGCGATGTGTTGATGTATGACCGACAAACCAACTCATTATGGTCCCAGATTCTAAATACTGCTGTCAGTGGCCCGTTCAAAGGACAAACCTTAGAGCAGCTTCCCTTGCAACATACCTCCTGGAAGCACTGGCGACAGCAACACCCTAATACCCAGGTGTTAAGTGAAAAAACAGGTAGCAATAGAGATTATGAAAGAGACCCCTATCAGGGCTATGAAAGTTCCTCGACGATATATTTTGATACCCAGCATTCTCCGCCCAAAGCCTATCATCCGAAAGAGCTTGTGCTAGGTATTCAAATAGGCGACACCTCAAAGGCTTATCCCTTTAGTGAATTAAGTGCCAAAGGTATTTCCACGATACAGGACACCGTTGAAGGCCAAACGCTCCGTATTCACTGGGATGAAGATTCTGGCTCTGCTTATGCAACACTTGAAGCAGGAAAATTACTCGCAACCACAACCGCCTATTGGTTCGCGTGGTATACCTTTCATCCCGACACACTTATCTTTAAAGCAGATTAAAAATAGCAAACACTGCGACACGATTAGTCGCTTTAAACATTAAGCTTCCTTTACACCACTAAACAGTAAAGGGAAAATTCATGACATTGCTATGCAGAATCATAAATTATACATTTTTGGCTTTATTCATCTGTGTATTTTTTGAGTGGGATCAAATTAATCCGAGTACTGAAATGTATAGCTGGTTGGCCGTTTTCTGCCTTGCTTCTGCCAGCCTGGTTGCCGCAACCGTTGCACTGATAGAATATTGGCTCGACGCTTGGGAAAGATAAGGGCTGTAGGAGCACCAAGCACTACCGATAACATAGAGCTGGCACCGGCCTTGCCAAAGATTTACTCCGTGATAGGGCGCAGGAACTGAAACTCAGCCACCTTGTCAACTCGACTACCAACACCCAAATTGAAGGGGTCAACCAAGAAAAGCTGCGCCGCACTACTCGAATTTTCGCTAGCACCTCCAATTTGAATAACATCTGCCGCAATGACATTAACTCGTCCTAAATCAGCATTGGCAATGCGCCCTTCTAGTGTCATTTCAACCTCTGCGTTCAAAACACCAAGTTCATCACCTATTGCCCCGGTAAGTTCATCAATAGCATAAATGGTCGGCAAACCGAGTACACCCTCATCTTTTAGATAACTATCCGTACCATCGACGGGATCATCTAGGACATCATCACTCAAGAGCAAAAACATTGAACGCTTATCATCGCCTGCTAACGTCAAGTCTTGTACCGATTGCCACTTAGCATCTTGTGCTGCGCTTTCTACGCGAAGTAAGTTATTAGGAATTAGTGCTGCATCATTACAACCGCTACTATTGATTTGTGCTTGAGTACAGAATAAGGCGGAACTGTTGTATTCTCGAAATTTATTCGCACACAAACCTTCAGATAAATCGAAGCCGGTACATGTGTTTTGATTACCACTGTCACCCTCACCTAAAAGGTCCAGATCACAGACAACTTTTTGATAATTTTTATAACATTCATTACTTCGAAGTGAACCCGAATTGAGGGTCGTTACAAATAGATTATTCTGACTAAAGACGGCCTGAAGACCATAATGATCGACCCTTTCACCAAATAATATATGCTCACGATCTGTTTTGGGGTCACTCAAGGGCAGGCCATAAACATAGCGTAGTAAGATGTCCTTCTCTTTCATTCGAGCGGTAACAAACAAAGCGCCCTGATTGACAGCATAATCCAGGTCTCGGATATAGTTCGCGCTGTATTGCATAAACCCCCGAAAGTCGGCATCGTTTGTGACATCATCAAGCTCATTGAGATGCGAATACTCACTGGGCGTACAGATATTAGTCAAGGTTGGATTCGCTAATAGCTCAGCTTCCGTCGTGCAGTAATCAGTGCTATCAAGCACTATTTGACAACCTAATCCAGCATCGCACTCGGTGAAGAACTGCCAAACAGGGCCAGGAGAGGGTAATATTGCATCTTCAAGGTCATGCGCATTCTCACATTCAGCAATAGCCAATGCGCTACTTTCATCGGCACAGCTCGACAGGTCAAATTGAGAAAAAGGTTTCGCTTCTCGGTAATTAACCGGTGCATAAGAAATAGCTAGCTGATTCGCTATGGTGAAATTCCTGTCCGGGTGGTTGGGAACAAACGCAGTCGCAGCAAAATCATAACGATAGATTTTATCGTCATTGACAACAATTAAATCTTCATCATCGTGGACAATTTCTGCTTGAGTGATCATCTCGTTCAGACCACCAGATGCAAACTGCGCACCCATCTGGAGGGCTCTGTCCGTCAGAATCGTATTGGTTTGGCTAAAGTCTTTGCCAAACAAGTCTCGAGAACTATCGACTACAAAAATATCTCGCCCTAGCTGAAGCATATAGCTTTGCTGAGCCAAAGGCGTCAATGATGCAATATAATGCGGACTATATTCACTTTGCCCTAAATTCACTACCTCAAACCCTTGAATTTCTCTTTCCTGCACCCACAAAGTTTGTCGGTTTTTATCAAAGAACCGTAACTCTTGCTCCGCAAAGCCGTACCCTAAGTAGCCGTAATCCAACTTATGATCACCGACAGTTGGCGTCACATCATCATCCACCCAGCCAAAAACTAATTGCGCTCGCGCTTCTGCCTCGAGTACTACGGGCAATTGCTTAGTTTTACAGTTGATTAGATCGGTGTTTTGGCCCTCACCTTCACCAAAACACAACTCCAAATCACTCGGATCGAGTTGGTAATTTAACGACAGGCGGTAGTAACGCTTCGCTGCATCCTCGTCAACACAAGCCTCCCTTCCTCTGCCACCATCAGTGGTTTTAATATAAACCCAATTTTCATTCAAAACTGTGTACGTTTGATCTCCAGCCACATCTCCTGATTCGCTGACACGCTGGACAGGAATGATTTCACAAACCTGATTAAAAAAATGGGTCAATGCTCTTATCTCACCCGTAATGTGGTCGGCCTTATAAATTGTATCGGCATGAGAATACACCGTCATTTCAGCTTCAAACCGAGCACCTACTTCGAAGTCCAGCGCTACCATTATTCCGCTATCTGCATTGAAAATAGATTGAGGGTTCCGGTCACTGCTATCGACACTTGGCTCTACTGCCAACTCAGGGTCATAACTGAGCAAAGACAAGGAGTCGGCACGCTCTATATAGATTTGATTTGCCGGGATGGGAGTACCATTTGAATCCTCCGTAGCATTCGTTTCACGAAGGTAACCGTAAAACACCTCTGCAATATCTTTGAAAACGGGAGGGCCAGCAGGTGTGGGATCAGGAAAAAACGCAGCGGGGTCGGCAACCTCTTCGCTACCTTCCCTGCTTGGACACCCTGCCAACAAGGCACTAACGCAAACCAATAAACCTAACTGAACAAGTAGCCTTGTCACCACAATCTATTTTCCTATACACAAGTAAGCAGAGAATTCTCCAGCCTTACATTATATCTGTGTTAGTTTTTGATTTAAGGCATGACAGCTTTGATTGGGAGTTTGGTCACACATTATCTAGGAATCCTCACTGCTATTTGCGTTAACACACAAGCTTAGAGGCTCAAACACGCTCGTATCCAAACTATGTCAAGCTATGCTGAACCAAGGCACAGCAAGATAAAGCATCTAGAAAGGTACAAACCTTAGGTTTATACCTGCGATTCCACTATAGTTAAATTCATGGAAATACCATCTTCACTAAGCGGCCGTTTTGACGTTCTTCTTAAACAAGCCGCAAACATCACCCGCGAGCAGTTAACATCGTTAGACGATGCTAACTTGATCCCGGGCCGAAACTATCCTGCAAAAGTTTTGACTCGCCTTGAAGTTAAAACAGCGGTTATTGATAGCAAGCAAATTTCCGAGCAAACGACTCAATGGCTAATATTAGTCTCCGGGAAAAATGTATTAATTGAAACCAATGCGACGCTGAAATCAGGACAAGTGCTAAACATACAAATCACCGCGCCAAACAAAGATCTGGCAGAACAAACGCTCATCATTAAAACAAACACTGAAAACACCTTAAGAAGTCAGCCTGCTAGCACAACGACAAATACGAACAAGCAAACTGAAAACATTGAAATATTACTTAAGGCGATGGGCCAAACACTTCCAAGACAAGTTTCGTTAGCAGCAGGCTTAAATGAACTACTCAATCGCGCGGCGCAAACAGGTCCGTCTAATTCAAATTCAGCGCAAGCAAGCCAGGAGCTAGACAATGCCAAACTGAGTGCAGCAGCACTCAGCAAATTGATACCAGGCAAACAAGAATTTACGGCGGATGCAGCTTTAACGGCCACGGGCGCAGCTACAAGCTCAACTAAAAGTACAATTCAAAATACCTTGTCCCCCTTAATTCGCACACACCAGAATTCACCACAGACACTTAGCCAAACAGAAAACTCGTCCCCACCTGAGAAGTTAAATACGAACAACTTAGACAATTTGGCGGATAAATTGGCCTCTCAGCCAAAAGCTTCAGCTGAGCAGTTAAGACAACAAACAATCTCCAGCATACTTAATCAAATAAGCACTCAAGCCCATGGCACCAACAAGATTGCTGTAGGCAGCGAGAAGAATACCGAACAGGCACCTCACCTTGCAGTCGTCAAATTACTCCAGCTTAGTGGGGCCTTGCTAGAATCGAAATTATTATTGCCCGATCGTACAAACATAGAACAACTGTTCAAGGAACTGAATGCTGCTAAAACAAGCTCGGACACCTCAATAAAAACACATATTAAGGCAACAGCAGAGGGACAAAAAGAAAGCACAGTAAGACCAACAAGCACCTCACTTTTTCATTCAGCATTGTCCGCGACTGCCTTCCGAAACAGTGAGTCATACCAAAATAATGCGGCGTATCAAAATAACTTGCCACTTCAAACCAAGTCATCATCAGTCACAGCACAAACCACTAGTACAGACAAAACAACAACCGGCTTACCTGACTTAAAATCTACCTTAATGTCACTTGTCGTAGCACTATCTAGTAACGAGGAAAGTCATGGGAAAGTGCCCCGAAGCTATCTGGACGGGCTCACTCAAGCGGATTTATTAAAATCACCCTTTGGCTTCCCTCACCTTGCCGACAGCGCAATTATGAAGGCAAACGCGCTACTTGCAGATCAAGAATTGAGTACAGGACAACTGTTAAAACTGGTTGCTGGCATGCTGAATCGCATCCAATTTAACCAGCTCAATAGCCTCTATCAAAGTCAAAACAACTCAAACGAAACCACGACCGCTCAGTCCTGGTTTTTTGAACTACCGATTTTGGCAGAACAAAACCAAGCTAATGTCTTCAATTTACGTATAGATAAGGAAGGTGCTGCCGAAAAAGAAAAACAACGCGACAACAGCAATAAAGCACTTGAGTGGCGCTTAGCCTTATCATTTGATTTAAAAGAACTCGGCCCGGTATATATTCAAGTCACCCTACGTCCGCCTACAGCAACCTCTACCATTTGGGCGGTTAAGGAAGACACTCTCCAACTGATTCAAAATGAACGCGATCGCTTTCACCATCGCTTAGAAGCGCTAGGCTTAGAACTAAAAGAAATTCAATGCCACCAAGGGCAACCCAAACAAAACAAAGCAAAACTGGACCGCGGGTTCGTGGATACCAAAGCATGAAAAAGCCACCTAAAGCCGTTGCCCTAACCTATGATACGGAGAACGCACCAACCTTGAGCGCAAAGGGCGAAGCTTCTATTGCTCAAGAAATTATTGATATTGCTCTAGCACACGACATTCCACTTTATGAAAACCCTGAACTCGTCGAACTACTAGGAAAACTCGAACTTGGAGCAGAAATTCCTGAAATCCTTTACCGGGTTATCGCCGAAATCATCGCTTTCGCCTATCACTTACAAGGAAAAGTCCCTCAGGAATTCGTCCCGCGACGCAATACAAACAGTGATTAAGTCTGCGTTAAGCGCTATGCTAATGACCTCTTATAAAAACGATCTTCTAGCCAGTATCGCAACAGACATTTCTGCGAGCACTCTCGAAGCTAACAATTCAAACCACTTGACCACACATACTTATGCCACAGTCTGACCATCAACTTCTGATTCAGTCAAAACCTTATTTCTATTCCATCGTTTTATCGGGTGGCCTATGTTTAGCATCACTTTTTGCTGGCAGCATTTTACTCGCTCTTCTCAGTTTCATCCTTGGCCTGCTACTGATGCTTGGTAAGCTAAAAGGTGCTGAATTGCAAGAACCAGAGAAAGCTCGCACGCAGTTCAGGTGGATTACACTCGGTCTAGCGGCAACATCATTACTTGGTGTATATTTTGGTGAAAGCACCATGAAAGTTTGGCTGTATGCCCTACCCTTACTCATTTTCTTTTTTTATGAATTTAAACCCGCATTTTCAATCATCGCGCTATTGTCTCTAGTAACGATTGTCGTGCTAAACGGCCTCAACTCCCCTTTTGAAAACATTCAGTTTATCGGCAGCTATATTCTTTATATTGGCATTAGTTGTAGCTTGGTCTATTTACGAGAAATTCGTCGTAAACAACTCAAACCTCTACGTAGGACAGACAACCTCACTAAGGCAGCAACCCAGGAACACCTAGATGAAGATCTGGCCAAAGAAGTTCAACGTAGTGAGCGAGAAGGCAGCGACCTGGCCGTCATGGCAATGGCTCTGGATCCGTCGTGCATTTCAAAACTTTCACAAAAACAGCAAGCAGAAGTTAATATCGATATCGGTAAATTACTACACAACAACCTTCGCGTTTTTGACAGTTACTATCTTTGGGATCAGGACGAATTCTTAATTGTGCTACCACACACAAATTCAGCCCAATCAATCAAGATAGCAAACGAGCTAAGAATAAAGGTGCGCAAGGAAATATCGGCCGCAGAAGAAAGCGTAACGATTAGTGTTGGTATTGCCGGACTGAATGTTGGCGATGACAGTAAAGCTCTGGTTAAACGTGCCGCCGATGCGCTCGCGCAAACGGTGGCAAAAGGAAGTAATCGAACACAATTGTATCGCGAAGATAAGGCCGGTGATAAAAATGGCGGTGAAGCATGAAAACGGATGATCAACTTCACTCTAGAGTCGTAGCAACACTTTACTTACTCAGTGGTGTTTTAATGCTACTACTCAGCATTCAAAACTATCGATACGGCCTATACCCGCTTGTATATAGCGCCAGTTTGATCGCTTGCATGCTGATTGGCCTTGCTGCCTACGCTCGTTTCGCTACTAACCCGGCACAGCTGAATCGCGCCGGCGTTTGGGTCTTGAGTTTATGCTTGGTGCTCATCACCAAGGATAGCTTCGACTATCCAATAGAGGTTAAACATTGGGCCTTTCCAATTGGCCTACTCAGCTTTATAGCCTTAAAGCACCGCGCAGCTATGATCTTGACAAGTGTCGCGGCTGCGACTTTAACCCTTGCCTTAATCGATGCTGAAGGCCTCGTCCGCGCGCTATCCTTTGCCACCAGTTACACCTTGCTTATTGCCCTCGCAAGCACCTTTGCACAACTACACCAGCAACGTAGCCGAACCTTAGTAGAACTCGCGATTCATGAACCGATGACACGCGCATACAATTACAGGTATCTTGAAGAAACTCTCGAAAAAGAAATTTGTCGTGCAGACAGAACCGGAAAGTCTCTCTCCTTGCTTGCCTTGGAAATAGACTATTTCCCTCAAGTTCAAGATGTCCATGGCACCTTGGTCGCTAATGATTTACTCAATCAATTCTCGGAAACCTTACATTCAATGATTCGGGCTGGAGACAGTGAGTACTACGACAGTAGCCGTACCTTTTACTTACTATTGCCATGTACACCTTCAGAAGGTGTGGTGGTTATTGCCGAACGTATCCGCCGGACGATTGAAGAAAGTAGTTGGCCCGTTGTCGATGCCATTACAGTTAGCTTAGGCTGCACCTCCTACTTAACCGAAGCGAGAGATTGTACGGTAAATAGTTTTATCAATGACGCTAATGTCGCACTCATTGAAGCGCAAAAGAATGGCCACAACCGTGTATGCCATCACGGCTAATCACTTGATCAACACACTAAAAAAATGACTGAGGCTGACCTCCAACCATTTATTGCCTGGCTTGCCCAGAATCCGGGCTGGGTAGTCTTTGCTTTGTTCATTACTGCATTCGTGGAGTCATTGGCTCTCGCTGGCGTAGTGGTTCCTGGCGTACTATTTTTATTTGTCATCGCCGCAGCGGCAGGAACAAGTGAGATTCCCCTTGAGCAAGCGCTATTTGCTGGCTTTTTGGGTGCGGTTTTAGGGGATGTGTTAAGTTTTTATATTGGCCATATACTAAAAGAACGCTTACATAACTATTGGCCATTTTCGCGCTACCCTTCTCTGCTTGCGTTGGGGGCTGATTTCTTCAATAAGCATGGCGGGAAAAGTGTCGTCATTGGGCGATTCGTAGGCCCCATTCGTCCAGTACTGCCACTGGTGGCGGGTTCTTTAAACATGTCCCCCGTTCGCTTTATTACCTTTAATATTTTTTCGGCATTGGCTTGGGCACCGCTTTATATTTTGCCGGGGTATTTTGCCGGCGCAGCAGTAAGCGTCGACTTGCCCAATAATTTCTACTCGACACTTATTATTTTTCTAACGTTGATAGCATTACTTGGCTTTATTTACAGATATGCAAGTATTCACTTACAACAAGGCGGCGTATGGTACGACACCTTACACTTGCAACAAAAAAGCACTTGGATAACCTCAAGGTCAGTTCGGTTTCTTACTCGCCATAACACCAATATCGAGCTCCCCTACGCTTCTGCTGCTTTAGGACTCTGTAGCACTCTATGTTTTCTGCTCTGGACTTTCGCCCAATTCCCACTCTCAAGCACCTTCATTAGCGCAGCAGACGATACACTCTTCAGTTTTGCGACCACGCTTCGCTCGCCAAATCTAGACTATGTTTTAGTCGCGATCACTCTCGTAGGTGACGAGCTATTACTGATTATCAGTTTCATTCTACTCGTCGCCTACCTGTTTTTGAGCTCACGTCCTGCACAAGCCTTGCACTACGCAATAGCGGGGATAGCGGTTAGCGCCGTGACCCATGCCTTGAAATTGTATTTTGAAGTCGATCGGCCAGACTGGGTAAGCGGCCCGTTATCAACATTGTCATACCCTAGCGGCCACACCAGTGGCGCAACTGTTTTCTTTGGCTTATGCGCAGCAAGTTTTGCAGCAAGAATGCCACCAAATATGCGATGGAAAGCCTATCTTGGCTTTAGCATTCCGATATTAATGGTTGGCTTAAGCAGGATATTACTTGGGGTTCACTGGTTTTCAGATGTTGTGGGAGGGGTGTTGCTGGGCGCGGCAATTTGTGGCATCACCCGCGTTATATATCGACGCTACGCCCACGAAACAAGTCTGGATAAAGGAAATATTAACCCTATTGGGACTTTCGAATTAGGCTTTGGCTTACTCTGGCTAACATCTCTGGTGTTCTACGAACTAACCGTCTTCGATCAAGCATGGCTAATCTATCAACCGGCATCACTGATATCAGTCGATAACATTCAGCTTATGAGCCCATAAGGTCTAACTGATCGGATATCTTTTCCAAGCGGTGAATCGGGTCATTCATTTCGAATAAGCACTGCTTTTGCGCGTTCTCTAAAGGCAAAAGTTCCGTGAGACGCCAACCTACCTGTCGCCCATCACCATAGTCAATATCCATATTTAGTTCTTTGACAACAGGGTGCTGAACAAGCGCTTGAAGAACCGACTTCAACTCCAGATATTCACTTGGCAAGGCCACAAAAGACTCTTCCATCGTAATATCAACGTCGCCACACCAAAGTCCATCTGCCTGACACTGAAAAGAAGGGATATGCACCCTACTCTGACCCTCGACGGTGATCTCCAATATGCCATCATCACATTGATCAAAATCCACAATTGTGACAATCGTACCGACTTGATAAAACCGACTAGCGTAGCCATCGGCTTCTCCGCCCTGCTTTAACATGACGATGACAAAACCAGACTCTTCTTTTAAACAGGCTTTCAACATGTCCAAATAGCGAGGCTCAAAAATTCTAAGCGGTAATTTCCCCCCGGGGCACACTAGGGTATTGAGTGGAAATAAGGGCATATTCATCATTAGAATCTCTACTACATTTGACGCCAAACACTTCATTGAAGTGGCAATAGCAAAATTATGCACCTACTGCCGAGCAAATGCACGTAGCTGTGACATTGATAGTTGTCGTAAGCAGTAGTGATCGTAGTCGTGATAGCAATCGCCTCGCAAGCTTATTGCGTCGAACGGCCATGCGTATCCTGCATTTATCTGATATTCTTGGCGCTTGAATATTTTTCGTCGCCGCCTGAATTTAACGCTTGCAGCACATACCCAAATACCACGAACACAGAATTTAAAGAGACCCATCATGCCAACCTATCGCTCCAAAACTTCGACTCATGGCCGAAACATGGCCGGCGCACGTGCCCTATGGCGCGCAACAGGAATGACCACCGAAGATTTCGATAAGCCGATCATCGCCATTTCCAATTCCTTCACGCAGTTTGTTCCCGGTCATGTCCACCTGAAAGATATGGGGCAGCTGGTCGCCCGGCAAATTGAAAAAGCCGGCGGTGTCGCGAAGGAATTTAATACCATCGCCGTCGATGACGGCATCGCCATGGGCCATGATGGCATGCTCTATAGCCTGCCATCACGAGAGTTAATCGCTGATTCGGTTGAATACATGGTCAATGCCCACTGTGCCGATGCTCTAGTCTGCATCTCGAATTGCGACAAAATCACCCCCGGCATGCTGATGGCCTCTCTACGCTTGAACATTCCGGTTATTTTTGTCTCGGGCGGGCCGATGGAAGCCGGCAAAACCAAGCTGTCCGAGAACAAGCTGGATTTAGTCGACGCCATGGTCATCGCGGCTGATGATAGTGCGGATGATGAAACGGTAGCAGAGTTTGAACGCAGCGCCTGTCCAACTTGCGGCTCGTGCTCAGGCATGTTCACTGCCAATTCAATGAACTGCCTTACAGAAGCCATCGGTTTGTCACTTCCCGGTAATGGCACTACTCTTGCCACGCATGCCGACCGGGAAAAGCTCTTTTTGCGCGCTGCGGACGTCATTGTCGATATCACCCGCCGCTACTACGAGCAGGATGATGAGTCCGTTTTACCGAGAAACATTGCCAATTTTAAATCCTTTGAAAATGCAGTCATGCTCGATGTAGCGATGGGTGGCTCAACGAACACCATTCTGCACTTACTGGCCGCAGCACAAGAAGCCGAACTGGATTTCGATTTGAAACACATCGACGAACTCAGTCGACGGGTGCCACAACTCTGTAAAGTAGCACCAAATTC
>ENA-OSET01003364-OSET01003364.1-sediment-metagenome-genome-assembly--contig:-NODE-3364-length-14770-cov-5.567141_pt1 | contig 14770 bp, 16 predicted proteins | sample MGYA00237882_ERZ534229 | MGnify/ENA primary metagenome ERZ534229 (study PRJEB26408, sample SAMN06266212) | sediment metagenome | isolation source: Hudson Canyon methane seep mesocosm | place... | reverse complement strand
GAATACCTACATCAGTTTGAGCTTGTTGATTCTGCTGTTATTGGGTACTTTATTATCTTGGGTGTCTAAAGAAAATTTTCGTTTGACTGAATAGGAGAAAATGAATTTGTGGGGAATGTATTGGCGATATCTACTTTCAATTTCTTTAACATTAGTCCTCGTCGCATTTCTGAGTGAGCAGCTGAGCTTATTAAATGTAGTCAATAATTCTGGCTTACTACCTACAATTTATTGGAGTATTATTGTGGTACTTTTTATTTCAATAACACTTTTTCAAAACAAAGGATTACCTTACGTATTTTTAGGTAGTAGATTACATCTAACTAATAAGGCTTGGTGTTGGTTTAACTTTATGACCATCTCTCTTTTTATAGTGTTAGCGGTAATTGGCTATATTGTTAACCAAATAACTAAAGCGGAAGTATGGGGGCTTTATAAACTATTCGGGCAACCGCTCTGTCTAGTGTTTCTTCCACTGTTTGGCGCATGGTTTATTACAAGGCGCGTAAAAACATAACAAGGCACCCATCTTTAAAAAGTCACCCAAGTCCAGAATACTCAAGAAGAATAATGAAGGCTGCATATGTTATTGGTAACATTACGATTGTAGATAATGCCATTTGGTTAGAATATAAAAGCAAGGTACCAGCTACACTCATTCCTTGGGGGGGCGAAATACTTTTACGTGGAAATACACTAAAGGTTCTTGCTGGTGAGTATCAACATACCGACAATGTTGTTATTCGTTTTCCAAATGTTAAGGCGTTAAACAGTTGGTTTTCATCTCCCGCATACCAAGCGATAGTGCCTTTACGCGATCAAGGGGCTAAGGTTGATTTAATCAGCTATCAAGAAGGCTAGTTTTACGGGAGGTGTTTTTAAAAGCTAAAAAACAATTAAACTTACTGCGAAAAACGATACTCCCTAGGACCTACGTATTCATGATCTTTGCGCCTGAGCATTACACTGAATCTGAGCAAGCCCACAAATAAATTGTCTGATTAATTAGATGTTGACGTTCTTTAAGGCTCTAAAAGAGTGTTTACACAGTGCTTTGCCACCACCCGATTTTCCCTCAAAGTATCATTACAAATAAGTTTGAAGTAAGTTTTACGTTTAATTTTATAACTAAACTTACTAAAATGTGGAAAAATGTGTTATAAATATTAAATGGTTTAGCTAATCTACTTGTGAGATGACAATGGCAGTGATTACGAATGTGCAAAATCAACTATTGAGCGATACTGAAGTAGTGCAGAGGATTTTTGTTCACATAGACAATGCCACTACAGATAAGGGCGAACAAACGTGGAAGGAGCCCGTTGATAACTACCGTTCGAAAAAACGACTAGATGCCGAGCTCAAAATACTGCAAAACCGAACTATCGTTTTTTGTCCTTCGAGCGCGCTGACCAAATCTGGTGATTACATTGCCCGTGATGTGGCTGGTATCCCTTTGATTACGGTACGTGGATTAGATGGCAAGGTGCGTGCTTTTAGAAATGCTTGCCGGCATCGAGGAGTGCAAGTTGCTCAAGGCACCGGGTGCGCCCGCGCGTTAGTTTGCCCCTATCATGGCTGGGCTTATAGCCTTGATGGCAGTCTAAAAAGTATTCCTCACGAGCATGGGTTTCCTGATGTTGATAAGGCGACACGCGGACTGGTTGCAGTGGCGTGTTGTGAGAGTAATGGCTTAGTATTTGTTAACCAAAACCCTCAAGCGAATATAGAGCAGGATGTTTTGTCTGTGCCAAAACTGATACCTGATGGTTACCGTTTGTTGAATTCGAGTAGCCAGATTGTAGAAGCAAATTGGAAATTGCATCTCGAAAGTTCTCTCGAGGGTTACCATATTCGGCAGACACACAAAAACACCTTTTTTCCGGTGCAATACGACAACCTTACCTTAGTCGAAGCTTTCGGAGAAAATAGTCGCGTGGCATTTCCCTATCAATCTATTGAAGGATTAAGGCATAAAAAACAGACTGATATCTGCGTAAATGCTCGGCTGACGTATGTGTATCATTTGTTTCCCAATGTGGTGATTTCAACTTTTCCGGGGTGTATGCAGGTGGTTATTCTTGAGCCAATTGATGAATCAACGACTAGGCAACACACTTATCTTGTTAGTGATATTGACGAGAAAGAGACTGAACAGCTTAAGGCTGTTTTTGAAGGGCAAAAATTTGCGGCCAAAGGGGCGATTGAAGACCTGAATATAGTATTGTCAGCGCAACGAGGGTTGGCAAGTGGGGCAAATACATTTTTAGAGTTTGGTTTGTTTGAGTCAGCCATCGTGCGTTTGCATACCCATCTTGCTAAAGAAGTTGGCCGACTAGATAACCCTTTGTGTGAGTAAAAATGATGTGCTCTGATGTCTCAACCTCTTTTATGGATAAATCATTAGATAGTTATTACCATACTAAAATATTATCTAACTATCCGTCGTCAAATCGATTATTACTTTCGCTGTTTAGCCAACCCAATCTAAATCACCTGTCGATTAAACAATTGATCGCATGGGGTGGGTTATTTGAACATGAACCCGCAACGATCCGGGTTGCTGCAGGGCGCTTAGTTAAACAAGGGTATTTAGTCGCTCAACAACGTGGGCATTACACCATTGGCGCAACTGACAAATCGATTAATCAACTCGCAGCAACATGGCGCTATTCACAGGATCGAGTGACAAAGTGGGAAGGTGGCTGGTTAACTGTTTATACCGCGCATTTAGGGCGCACCTGTAAACAAAGTATCCGCGAGCGTGAGCGTGCTTTTAGATTAACTGGATTTAAACCACTCGAGAAAAACCTTTGGTGTCGACCAGATAACCTGAAGGAAACAGCAGATACCACCTTTTCTAGACTCCTACAGATTGGTCTCGAAAAAAATTCCATTCTAATGAAAGTAGATCATTTTAATCATGCTCTGAGTACACAGCCTAAGTCTTTATGGGCGCCTAAAGAGTTGAACAAGACTTATGAATTACTGGTTTTATTACTGGAAAAAAGTGCTCAGAGACTTCGTCAGTTTGCTGTCAAAAAAGCGACCAGAGAGTCCTTTTTGATTGGAGAGTACGTAATTCGCCAAATTAACCAAGACCCCTTATTACCCGAAGAAATGGTGAACACATCGGCAAGGCAAACATTGCTAACGACTATGATTGAATACGATAGAATTTGTCATCCTATTTGGCATGAATTTGTTAACCAATCCTGAGCGCATCGTGGCTGTATTGATAGGTTAGGAGAGGCATTTTCAGAGTCAGTCATAATGAGACATCTCTCATTGCTAACGGCAGTTGGTATTTAAGAACCTCTTTGTAACGTCAATAAGTTGTAAGCGACTATTGTTAAAACTATGGTCGTCTTTGATTAATGTGTAATGCACTCGATTGCCTTTTACTTTTCGCATTTCTGTCACTAAGGCATCAATCTCACTAATTGGAATGACGTCACTGTCCGCGGGAATAAATAGAATGGGGCGGTCGGCAATTTTATGCGCTCTGGGCAGTAAATCTAATTGTTTACCTTTATTGGATAGTTCCTCAGTTGCAACTTCTGATGACCAGCCTTGCAACATAAACAAAGAATCTGCATATGCTGCCCAAAGGTTTCGAACTTTTTCGTCTGCGTTTTTAAATGTCACGCCAATATTTGCTCCGTCGTATACAACAGCGCATCTGACTTCAGGATTTTCTACAATGCCAGCAACAGCCATGTGTCCACCCATGCTGTGACCAATGTAGGAAATTTGATCCGTGTTTATTTTGAATTTCTGTGCATTTTCGGGTTGTTGTAAAAACGTGGTTACCGCAGTTACATCTTGTTCAGAGCCTGAAAATGAAAAGTTCCCTTCGGCTCCCCACGCGCCTCGATAATGGAAAAAAACAACGTTCCAGCCGGTATCTCGCATGTGTTGTGCAACATCTAGATTTTTCTCATTTCCTGGGTAACCATGCAACAAAATAATGGTTGGGTGTGGCCCTTTGCCTTGTGCGCCGTAAAAAATAGCCGGTAATCGTTTACCATGGGATAGAACTGTTACTTCAGCGGAGTACTTTGGATAAGCTTTAATTTGTGTCAGTTCAAGCTTGGCCTGAGTACTAAAACAAATAACCAACAGAAGGCTACTTAAAATAAGATGGTAATGCATTCTGACTTCCATTATTTATGCGAGATATTGCAGGATAACAAATTCGATTTGATAAGGCGTTTAATATACTGCGAAGCATTATCACACTGCTTCTGAGGAATACTATAAGCTGGAAGTTCGATGCTGTTGTGGAAGGTTTGAAACGGTACTTATTGACCCCTAAGGCTTAGTCAATTGTTGGGACTGTTCTGAATGAAAAAGGAACAGTATTTAAAGTAATCCGTCAGTTACAAATAACACATACGCAGCTTTACTTAGTAAAGCTGCGAGATTCTAGCTTAAGCTAATATATTATCGTTTACCTTTATTTGGCTTTGATGCTCGCGCTTTTGATTTTTTAGCTTGGTAAGGGGATGACTTGTCGTGACTTATTTTTGTTTCGCTGGCTTTATTACTGCGACTATTTCGGGTGTTTTTTGCCACACTTTTTAATAAGCTAATGCGATTGCTGACTTCGAATCCTGCTTTAACGATACGTTTAATTTTACTACCAATCAGTTTTTCGATGCGAGCCACGGTATTTTCTTCTTCGCGGCTGACGAATGAAATGGCGTAACCTTCTTTTCCAGCACGGCCTGTGCGACCAATACGATGTACATAGTCTTCAGGTAAATAAGGTAGGTTGTAGTTGACTACATAATCTAAACCTTGGATATCTAATCCACGGGCGGCGACTTCTGTTGCTATCAATACCTGTAGTTTAGCTGACTTAAAATCGGCAATGGCTCGGCGGCGAGCACCTTGGCTCTTATCTGCATGGCACACTGCTGCGTCAATTTTGCTGCGTTTTAATGCAGCCATGAGTTCATCCGCTTGTTGTTTAGTACTGGTAAATACCAAAACTTGAAACCAGTTTTGTTCTTTCAACAAGGCTTTGAATAAATCAATTTTGCGCGACTCTTCCACAGGATACATAACATGTGAAACTGTCTCAGCGGTGGCATTAATTTTGGTAACTCTTAGCACCTGATGATTGTTCAATAGTTTATGGGATAATTCATTCACTGCGGGTGAGGAAGTCGCTGAAAATAACAATGTTTGGCGTTTTTTAGCGGTGAACTTCAATATGTTTTGTACATCAGCCACAAAACCCATATCTAACATACGGTCTGCTTCGTCAAGTACCACAAACTCAGCATTGGCCAAATTGACGTTGCTCAGTTCTAAATGTTCGATTAAACGCCCTGGTGTTGAAATCAGAATATCAACACCACCTTTAAGTTTGCTTGCCTGCCCACCCATTTTAACGCCGCCATACAGGGCGGTTACCTTTAATGGTAAAAATTGTGCATAGGCACCAATAGTATTAGCGAGTTGTTCTGCTAACTCTCTGGTTGGGGTTAAAATTAATGCCCGTGGGCTGCCAGATACTGTATCTTTCGGCTTGTCTAACATTTGCTGCAAGATAGGCAATGCGAAGGCTGAGGTTTTACCCGTACCTGTTTGGGCATTAACCAATAAGTCTTTGCCTCTGCGAGCAGGGACAATAGCTTGTTCTTGCACAGGGGTCATTTCAGTATAACCACAGACTTCGAGGGCCTTTTGGATTTCGTTGGCTAAACCTAAATTTGAAAATTTCATACTGATCCTGAGCAAGGGCAAAAAACGAGGGCGGAATATACAGCATTTTAACCAATAAAGTGAGACTGTTTGTGGTTTTTATAAGCGTTTGTGTGTTCTTTTGTCACTGGTAAGCCATTTGAAGGCTTTGACTGAGAGTAAAAAGCCGCTAGCATGATATTCATGCTAAACGGCCCAGGGAGTTGGCAGTTCACTAGGCTGCCAATAGTAAGTCGTCAAATTAGGATGAAAAGTTCAAAAATAGCGAAAATAAATATTAATATTCCGCTAAAACGCCATTAATAGGATAAATCGATGAAAAATTTAAGTGTATGTTTGGGCTTGTTGTTATTTTTGGTCGCATGTGACAAGAATGAAGTGGGTGATATTTCATTGGGGGCGTTCACCACGCAGGATATTAAATTAAATACCTTGGTTGATCCTATTGTCAAAGGTGTGACCTGCCATGTTGCTAGTATTGAAGCTGACCTCAGCTTGTCTGACCCTTCTGATAGTTCAATAGCTTGCCGACAAACCGGTGAAATTACCGCTGCGATGATAGCGGCGATAGATAAATCAAAATCAGGTGAAGTGGTGTTCAAAAAATCAAAAAGTATCTTTTTTAAAAGTATGAAGATTCGTCGTGTTTATGACGCGCAAAGTCAGACATTGATGTATGTGTCATATTCAACCAAAGAGACATCAGGCAGTTTTAAGCATAGCCTATCGACTGTTCCTTTGTGGGGCACTGCAGCCTACGACAAGTCCAAAGTTTCTGACTTGTAGATATGGCACTACATGAATCTCATTTATTGGTTTTATAGATTACAGAGTACACAAAAATGCGCTTACAATTTTTGATTCTAATGGCTTTATACATGATGGGGTTTACAGTGCTGGCAAATAATTTAACTAACGCAGTTGATGATATGCTCAAAGGTTCCATTCCTTTAATACATACTGCTGAATTAGAAACTCAACTGAGCAAAGATGTTGATATTGTATTGTTAGATGCCCGTGAGAAAGCTGAATATGAACTCAGTCATTTACCTGCGGCTCAATGGGTTGGCTATGATGATTTCTCTTTGAAATCCGTAGGCAATATTAACAAAGATAAAACAATAGTGGTGTATTGCTCAATTGGTGTTCGTAGTGAACGTATTGCAGAAAAACTCAAATCAAATGGATTTAAAACTGTTTTGAATCTATATGGAGGGATCTTTGCCTGGGCAAATGAAGAAAGAATACTTTTGGATAAAAATCAGTTACCTACAAAAACTGTGCATGGTTATAACAAAAAATGGGCTCAGTTATTAGAGCCTCATGTGTTTAGTCCTCAAGCAAAATAACCTGCCTATTTAAATTAAATTTTTATTTGCTTATTGAGCGCTCAATCCAATCAATGCAATTTTTTTGAACCCAATTCAACATTGTTACGACCTTATACCCATACCACCTCAAAATGCGCGTTTCAGAACAACTGGGGTGCTTCAATTCAAGGCGCGTCAATGACTGAATGTTGACCACCTTCTGAATTGGCGTAACGAAGAAGTGGAGTGCCCCAGTCGTTCCCTTTAGGGCGGGTTTTAAAGCGATTTATACTGCGTTGGATATTTTTGACTTAGATGACTAAGCCTGCAAATAACCGCTTTGTCCAAATCGCTTTAAACTCCCGCTGAATCCGTCATTTTGAGGTAGTATGGGTATTACTTATGAAAAGAAATAGTGAACACATTTTAACAGAATGGTTGGTAGTAAATTGCCAACTCGGTGATGCTGATGCTTTGCAGCAGCTGATGAAAATGTGGTATCCCAAATTGTTGGGTTATGCCTATCGGCAGTTGGGTGACCAACAAAAAGCCCAAGACGCAGTACAAAATACCTTTGAAGTTGTCGCTAAAACTATCCGTAAAATAAAAGATCCGGGCTCTTTTGCTAAATGGATTTACCAAATTTTGCAATATAAGAGTGTTGACATCATTCGACAAAAACAAAGGCAAGACAAGTTATGTTATGAATATATTCAATTCCAGGAAATAAATGATACTGAGCAACAAACTTTGGGTGGTGAGGCAGACGATTTGCAGTTTGAGAAAATGTTGAGTGGTTTGCCACCTCAGCTTTATCAACTAGTACATTTACATTATCTAGAAGGTTTTAGCATGCTTGAGATAAGTGACTTGCTGGTTATCCCTATAGGAACGGTTAAGTCGCGATTACATCAAGCAAGAAAACAAATACAAATGAATCTACAAAATAGTCAAAGTGGAGAAATCTTATGAAAAACAATATGAAAAATCTAAATCAAAAAATACTTGAAGCATTAAAAGATGACCCCGCCGCACATGAGTTTTCAGAAGAACAAGCGAATTCATTACAATTAATAGGTCAAAGTTTTAAAGGTACGTTTCGTTTAACTTTTGTAGTGATTGTAACCATACAAATGGTATTTGCTGGTCTGGCCATTTATTGTGCATACCATTTAGTCAATGAGATGGATCTCGGTTTGAAATTAAACTGGCTAGCTGGCACGTTATCAGCAGTTGTGGCTTTTGCGATTTCTCGTATTTGGTTTTTTATGGAGCTAAATCGTTTGTCTGTCATACGCGAAATTAAACGGGTTGAACTGCAAGTTTCTTTGTTAGCGGAGAGTTATCAAAAGTAATTGGTTTTGCTGTAAAGCCCTGTAAAGGTAAAGATGAGTCCTGGAGACATATAGTGGATAGCAACGATATACTCATATTTTGGTTTGAAGAAATTGACCCTTCAAAATGGTGGACTAAGGATAGTCAGTTTGATCAGATGATCAGCAAGCGATTTAAAGAGCTTCATCAAGCTGCTAGTAATTGTGAGTTGTTTGAATGGCGTAAAACGCCAGAGGGGCGTTTAGCTGAGATTATCGTTTTGGATCAATTTTCTCGTAATATGTATCGTGATACTGCTTTGTCTTTTGCTACTGATCCAATAGCGTTAGCATTGGCTCAGGAAGCTATTTCGGTAGGTGCAGATGCTAAACTCAATCAAAATCAACGAAGCTTTTTGTACATGCCGTTTATGCACAGTGAGTCATTAGTTATTCATGATGTAGCAGTGCAACTATATACACAAAATGGTGCTCAAAATTCTTTGGATTTTGAACTAAAACATCGAGATATTATTCAAGAGTTCGGCCGTTACCCCCATAGAAACGCTATTTTGGGGCGTGTTTCAACACCGGCTAAACTCAGATTTTTAACCCAAGCCAACTCTTCATTTTGAGAATGAACTGGGCAACTTGGTGAGCTGTTGGTTGTTAAAGATAATTTATGCTCGGTTAGGTGGTGCTACTGGTGAATATAAGAATGGGTATATTGCGTCAGTTGAACATTTTTTGACCCAACTTAAGTAACGTAAAAGTGCTCACTAAAAATGACCATGTGATAAAGTGATAAAAATCAGTTATCTAGCGTTTATCAGTTATTGAGTCCGATAGTATGAAAATAAAAAAGTGGCTTGGTTTTATTCTGTTATCTGCTTTCCCCTTAAGTCTTGAGGCTAAGCCTATACAAGTAGCAGTGGCGGCAAATTTCAGTAAAACCATGCAAAGTTTGGTAACAGAATTTGAGAAAAATTATGACTATCAAATAGCCTTGTCTTTTGGTTCATCAGGAAAATTTTATGCCCAAATCAAACAGGGCGCACCTTATGAATTATTTTTTTCTGCTGATCAGGCTAAGCCAGAGGTTTTACAACAAGAAGGACTAGTGGTTGCTGGAAGCCGATTTACTTATGCCATTGGCCGCCTAGTGGTGTGGACTGTGCGCCCTGACTTTGCGAACAAAATAGAAATAAAATTGAAAGATGGCGTGTTTAATAAGCTGGCGATCGCCAATCCAAAACTAGCACCTTATGGTGCTGCTACATTACAAGTACTTAGTCATTTAGGCTTATTCGATGACACTCAAGCTAGGTGGGTGAGAGGGGAGAATATTGCGCAAACTTATCAGTTTGTTCATTCAGGTAACGCAGACTTAGGTTTTGTCGCTTTGTCGCAACTGTTAGGCAGGAAAAATATGATTGAAGGGTTTTATTGGTTAGTGCCTGACAATATGCATCAACCCATAAAGCAAGATGTTGTGTTACTCAAGCGGGCTGCACAAAGCCAAGGGGCCATAACATTCTTAGATTTTATTCATACTGAAAAGGCGCAGACTATTATCGCTGAATATGGATATATAACGTTAAACGGGGGCCAGGAGTGATGAGCCTGTCAGATGCTGATATAGCGACTATCTTGCTGACATTGCGCCTTGCAACTACTGTCACGATTTTATTACTCATTATGGCGACTCCGTTAGCGTGGTGGTTAGCCAGAACCCAATCTTGGTTTAAAGGCCCTATAAGCGCGATAGTGGCATTACCACTAGTGCTTCCGCCTACTGTCCTAGGTTTCTATTTGCTATTGGCGATGGGACCAAATGGGGCCATAGGACAGTTCACCCAGGCACTTGGGTTAGGAACTTTGCCTTTTACCTTTTGGGGATTAGTGGTGGCGTCGATGGTTTATTCTTTGCCCTTTGTTGTACAACCTATTCAAAATGCAATTGAAGCTATTGGTAACCGGCCTATTGAAGCTGCCGCAACGCTTGGTGCAGGCCCGATAGATCGTTTTTTTACAGTGGTGTTACCGCTAGCTAAACCGGGCTTTATGACTGCCACTATTCTAGGCTTTGCGCATACTGTAGGTGAGTTTGGAATTGTTTTAATGATTGGAGGCAGTATCCCAAGTGAAACCCGTGTGGTATCTGTGCAAATTTATGATCATGTAGAAGCATTAGAATATGCTCAAGCACATGTTTTGTCGGGTGTCATGATAGGGTTTTCATTTTTGGTGTTACTGGCGCTCTATACTTTTCAGCGCAAACGCAAAGCGGTAGGTATGACTTATGGTCGTTAAAACGGGCAGTTTAAAAGTCATTCAGGCTCGATTTCAATTAAGTTATGCAAAACAGGCAAAAGCTCACTTTAATTTGGACCTTGATATTGAAATCCCTGGGCAAGGTGTCACAGCAATTTTTGGTGCATCAGGTTCAGGTAAAACGTCCTTATTACGCTGTATTGCAGGTCTAGAAAAGAGTACGTCTGGCTGTTTGAGTGTTAATGGGGAGCTTTGGCAAGACACCTCTGTGTTTGTCCCCACCCATAAACGAAGCCTTGGGTATGTGTTCCAAGAAGCCAGTTTATTTGAACACTTAACTGCTATGGGAAATCTTCGTTACGCCATCAAACGTAATAATCAAACTGCCAAGCCTGAATTATTAGAGCAAGTGATTAGTGTGATGGGTATAGAAAGTATTTTGTCACAATATCCACAGCAATTGTCTGGCGGTGAAAGACAACGAGTGGCAATTGCCAGATCATTGTTGAGTCAACCCAAGTTATTATTGATGGATGAGCCGTTAGCCTCACTAGATAACACCCGTAAACATGAAATATTACCTTACCTAGAGCGCCTGCGGAGCAGCTTTAATATCCCTATCTTATATGTAAGCCACGCAGTGGATGAAATAGTGCGCTTGGCTGATCATGCAGTGATTATGCAACAAGGAAAAGTTATAGCTCAAGGCGGGGTTACCGAGCTTTTTTCTAGAACCGATTTACCCTTAGGCGTAAGTAATGAAGTTGGCGCTATTCTCGACTGCAAAGTAGTGGAAAAAGACGAACAATGGCATTTAATGCGGGTGGCTTTTGAAGGCGGTGAACTTTGGTTGCCTAATGTTGAAAATAAACAAAACACCACACAAAGGGTACGGGTGTTGGCCAGTGATGTTAGCCTGACATTATCAGCGCATTCTGATAGCAGTATTCTTAATGTGTTATCAGGAGAAATAGTAGACATAATCAATGATCAAAACCCAGCAATGACATTGGTAAGGCTAAAAGTAGGAAGCAGTTATTTACTGGCTCGTCTGACTCACAAGTCGTTGCAAAAATTAGGATTGGTTACGGGACAAAACATTTGGATTCAAATTAAATCTGCAGCCATTGTGCGTTAGTTGAGGCATGGAATACGTAATAGTATTAATGGCTGCTTTGGCTCATGCAATATGGAATGGATTGGTTAAAAACAGTGACGATAAGTTGTTGTCTTTAACATTTGTTCGTTTTATTGGGTTGATATTAGGCTTGGTAATAATTGCAACGCAACCCAGCTTACCTATGTCGATAATGCCTTATGTGTTGATCGCGTCTGCTATTCACTTTGTTTATTTTTATTGCTTAATCAATACCTACAAATTAGGCGACTTTTCCCAGGTCTATCCCATTTCCCGAGGCCTTGCTCCACTGTTAGTCCTATTCGCAGGTGTGTTTTTTGTTCAAGATAATTTAACTTTTGGTCAAGTAATTGGCACATTACTCATTTGTTTGGGTTTAATGGCATTAGCTGTGAGCAATCAAAAATTAGCTGCCAAACCGCTCGTCTTTGCTATTGCGACTGCTTTTTGTATTGCGGGTTACACCTTAGTAAGCGGAATAGGCGTTAGGTTGAGCGGTGCGTTTCTAGTATATGCCGCGTGGTTAGAAGTTGTAACGGGAACTGGTGTTTTACTTTTTAGCTTGAACCGCAGAGGAACTGAGTTTGTTTCCTATGGCATGCGGCAATGGAAACATGGCACGTTAACCGGTGTTCTCTCTATTGGAGGTTATACCGCAGCATTATGGGCCATGACACAAATACCGATCTCTTCGGTAGCTGTACTTAGGGAAACCAGTATTATTTTTGCTGCTTTAATTGGCGGATATGTACTGAAAGAAAAGTTTGCTTCTGGTCGATTGTTGGCGTCGAGCATAGTTGTTATTGGAATTACCTGCCTTATCTTTCTCTGAAAGTCTAATCTACACAACTTCAAAAATGAGCCCAAAATAATTACCGGTTAAAACTTGACCATTTAGACTAGTTTGTGGTCAACTATTTATCCGCTTAGCGGTGTGTGGAACGTGGAGTATTTAGTACCAATCATAATACTAACGTAACGAAGTCCTCATAAGTTATATCAACGGAATGACTCCATAATGCAAAATAATAAGAGTATCAACAATGAAGAATACAACAAAAACTAGTGTGTTAATGGCCATTTTATTATCTGCTCAATTGGCCTATGCCAATGTAAGTAATGGAGGGTTTGAAGACTGGTCTGGTGCAACACCAGATGATTGGACAACGATTGACTCAGGAATAAATGTCGGTCAATCAACCTCTGTGGTAAGAAGCGGTAATAGTGAAGCTGCCGTAACTGTCAATACAGGCTCTCAGGCATCAACTGATTTTCGACAGTCGGTAAATGTTACTTCGGGTGAAACCTATAACTTCAGTGTGTGGGTTTATCATACCGAAGGTAATCTGCGAGCTCGTCTATATGTAAATGGTTATCAAGGATATTCGACAGCGTCTACCATAGGTCAATGGCAGGAGGTGACGCATAGTTTCACTGCAAGTAGCACAACTAGCATTGACGTGGGATTACGGTTTTATGATGTGTCAGGGTTTGATGGCAGCGAAGTTGTTTATGTAGATGACTTTGAACCCAACAGTGGTTCAAGTTCAGGTGGCGGTGGTACTGTTGGTTGTAGTCCAGGTAATTTAAGTTTAACCACAGATAACTATGGTAGTGAAACGAGTTGGACAATCGCTGATAGTAGCGCAAATACCCTTTATTCAGGCGCCGGTTTAGCTAACAATACAAGTTATTCTGATGATGTCTGTTTGGATGATAGTGATTACGTATTTACCATTAATGATAGTTATGGCGACGGTATATGCTGCTCTTATGGTTCAGGTTCATATAACCTTGTTGTTGCAGCGAATAGTGTGGCATCCGGCGGCAGTTTTGGCGCTTCTGAATCCACTAGTTTTACTATAGGCAGTGGCGGTGGAAGTACTGATTTAAGTGCCTATTATAATAATGCAGAAGGTTTAAATGGCTATGCACTTAAAACCGCACTGTATAATATTATTAAGGGCCACAGCACTCAGAGTTATGGGGCTTTGTGGACTTTCTATAGCGCTAATGAACTTGATAGCTATTACGAAAATGACGGCAGTATTTTAGATATCTATTCTGAGTCACCTAGCTCAACTGACAGCTATAGCTATACATCTGGTAGTGATCAATGTGGTAATTATTCTGCTGAAAGTGATTGTTACAATCGTGAGCATTCGTTTCCTAGAAGTTGGTTTGGTGGTGCTGTAGATCATATGAATACTGATGTGCATCATATTTTTGCAACCGATGGTTACGTTAATTCGAAGCGCAGCAGTTATCCATACGGTGAAGTCAGTTCAGCCAGTTATACATCGAATAATGGTTCTAAAGTCGGTAGTAACAGCAGTGCCCTAGGGTATACAGGAACAGTATTTGAGCCAATTGATGAGTTTAAGGGAGATCTTGCACGCGCTTATTTTTATATGGCAACACGGTATGAAAATGACATCGATGGTTGGGATAGTAACAGCACTTATGCTGACGCTGTACTTAATGGTACTAGTGCTCAAGTCTATGAAGCCTGGTTTTTAGCTATGCTTAAAGACTGGCATATCCAAGATCCAGTGAGCCAAAAAGAGTTAGATCGCAATGAAGCAGCTTATTCTCATCAAGGCAATCGTAACCCGTTTGTTGATTATCCAAGTTTTGTAAGTGAAATCTGGGGTAACTAGCAATATAAATATTATCTAATTAAAGTTAATTGGAAACTTTTATTTTTACATAAAAAAACGGCCTCAAAAGAGGCCGTTTTCCTAGGGTGAGTTGTTATATAAATAATAACTCACCAACCATGTTGAACGTTTAGTTCGTTCAAGAACAATTCTTTGCGAAGCTCGAAGCTCGAAGCTCGAAGCTCGAAGCTCGAAGCTCGAAGCTCGAAGCTCGAAGCTCGAAGCTTAAATTCTGTTGTTAAGCGCAGCAACGATTGGTGATGCGTCTAAACCGTTTTCAGATGCCCACACTAATACTGTTTTGCCGTCTTGCTCAGGTGAGCTTAAGTCACCCTTAGGCATTTTCTTAACCATCAAGGT
>ENA-OSET01003363-OSET01003363.1-sediment-metagenome-genome-assembly--contig:-NODE-3363-length-14775-cov-74.701932_pt1 | contig 14775 bp, 13 predicted proteins | sample MGYA00237882_ERZ534229 | MGnify/ENA primary metagenome ERZ534229 (study PRJEB26408, sample SAMN06266212) | sediment metagenome | isolation source: Hudson Canyon methane seep mesocosm | place... | reverse complement strand
CCAACTTACGGTGCATTTTGTAAGGCTGAAAAAGTATCTCATGAAATCATTAACATGAGTCAAGGCCCACGGATAATTAAAGGAGCATTCCACATACAAAATGTTAATGCTTACCATCACCGGTTTAAATCATGGTTAGACCGCTTTCATGGAGTAGCAACCAAGTATCTGTCCAATTATTTGGGATGGTGCAGAGTAATGGATCAGAATCGCGATTTAACTCCTGAGACATTACTACACTATGCCCTTGGAGATTTTCAACACTTAACGGTGACATAGCCCTTTATTTTGGTATTTAAGAGGAATGCTACTTTGATCTTCGACGATCACTTTACAAGGGTTGTCCCTTACATTGATAGTCATGCTCTCGTTACTAATAGATTTCTTGTCCATGTAGAACATTTGATCCATTAGATACTGCTTCAGTGATTTAACTCGCTGTTCCATTGACTTGCGTCGTTGTACCATTCTGGTTTCCACTGTTTTGATTGCGGTGACTGATAATTCAGCGTTAGCAATATAGGCGGCTACATTCAATGCCTTCACATCAAATTTATCGCTTAAACAAATTAAGCTATTTTCAATTAGATCATGCTTGTCTTCGGGTGATAATTCATCGCCTTCCAGCATTTCTTCTACGTCACGTAGTGATTTTTGGTAATCTGCTGTGACTTCATAAAGACTGATATTCATATTATTCACCTCATTGTAATTTTTATTAAAAAGTTATATTTTTTTATATTATTTAATAATAGTAAGCAACAATAGCGACTGCAGTATGAGTGCAGTCGCTATTGATTTAAATTAACCAAAATAAGCTAGATGCATTTACCGGAGTAAGTTCATCTAGTGTACTTTGCATTAATTTTAAGATTAGTTCATCAGTCTCTCTATGCTTGGCATAAAGAGGTAATAGACTATTAATTTCATTATTATCCGCTGTCACAGTTAAATGATTAGGTTTTACTGCTTCAGTTGATAATGGGTTTAATAGTAGGGATAACATGCGTTATCCTTTGGTAGTTAAGGGAAAGTGCAGTTATTGCACATCAATTAATATCTATATTAAATATTTAATAAGCTGAATTTAATGTCTATTTAAGCTGTTATCGGGAATGAGTGAAGTAAAAATAATAATGAATCTATTTTTGTTATTAATGTGATTGATACAAGTGATGGTCTTTTGATTGATACTGAGGGGAATGATTGAAGGTTTTTATTGTCTGTGGTGTGTTTGTTGCTGATTTAACTGATGACTTGGTACAGGAATTGGTTTTTAGTTTACTTGTGATTTTAGATGATGAGTTATTGATGTTGGGGAAACGGCAGAATTTGGATTTGCTGCGGTTGTGGCAACTTGAGCGGTCTTTGTGGTGGTGTTGGTATTACTTGCGGTAGCTGAGACCGTAGTTGAAATCAGAGAGATGGGACTGATGGCAGTAGCAAGAGTAAGCGTTAAATTAAGTGACTATATTCCTGCCTAAAATCAAAACCACCACAGTCGCGAATATCAAACGAAAAATATTTTTCCGTACATCGATCACAGATTTTTAATATCGAGCAAAATATCCGACCGTGGAAAGGTGAGGGTGGTATTTTTTGGAAATCATAACGAATCAAAATGGAAATATCGATTTTCATTTTTTGGCGCGCCAAATTTTTCTACTTAATGGTGCTTGTTGGTCTGGATAGAGTAATGAGTATGCTCAATATCAAAATCAAGCATCTCAATATAGGGTCTTAGTAATTCAGGCGTGTACTGCTTACCATAGCGCCCAAAAGTCTCTGACTCATCGGTGTGCCCCGCAATACCGGCAACAATTTCTTTGGGGACTTCTTTCTGCTTGAGATGGTTGATGACAGTATGCCTAAAGCTATGAAAGACTTTACCGTCTTCATTGACGTTTTCTTGCTTTCGGTAGCGTCCAAACCATTTACTCACAACGGTTCCATAACCATCTCTTCCTGCTTTTAATTCGGGAAATAGCTTGGCATCGACTCGTTCCATTTCAGGAGTGGGGTGTGATGGCTTTTGTAATTTTAATTGGTCAGAATAGAGAATAAACCCCAGTTCTATTAACTTTGAATGGACGGGCACTTGCCGTTTTGAACTTTTATTCTTTAATTTCTTATCGTCTTTATCGTTAATATCAAAGATATAAGTACCTTCAATACACCGGATGTCATTAAGTGATAATTGACAAATTTCATTCAATCGTGCCCCAGTATAGAGGGCAATCAATGGAACCCAGTATTGATGCGCATGAGTAAATTGACCTTCATGGTATTTATCTGACTCGAATAAGGCTTTTAAATCATCTGCTGTAAACTCTTTACGTTCATCTTGCACTTTCTTATTACTGCCGATACTTAATCCGTCAGCATAGTTTTTATCTGTATATCCTTGCTTCATTCCCCATTCAAATAAGCTGGAGATACGACTAAGGTACTTATTCGCCGTGTTTAATGCCATTGGTTTAACATCATCCATTTGCAAGATTTCATCAATCGTTTTATCTCTGTATGCAGCTATTTTATTGATGTTTGCGGGCAACTTGATTAACTTCTGCTTGAATGCAGTTAATTGTGGATATTGGAGTGATGAAAATGCCACATCACCAACAATCCTCGTTAATAATGCAAAATTAGCTCTATACTCATTAACGGACTTCTCCGTTGCATCCCTCATCTTCATTTCATTACAAAAACCATCAATCACAATGGATAGTAAGGTATTTGAATACTCACTGGTTTGAGTGGGAATAGGGGGCTGGTGCCCCAATAGCTGACGTGCTGTCTGCTGTTCTTGTTCTGGTGTTTCTTGATCGATCGTTATTTCAGCTATTTCAGTACCATCACTGAGCTTTATACCGGTTAATTGCATCCATGACTGAGATGGGTTTTCACCCCGTTTTTTTGCTTCAAGAAACGCAAATAGTTTGTCCATTTCAACCATAAGAATACGTGCCCTCTTAATTGCTATACGTTTACTTTCAGTTTGGAGTGATCGACCGAACTCACGTTTGTAGTTGAGATGGTCTCTTATATGCTTTGGAATGACAAGACGGAAATAATACGTTCCTTGTCTATTTTTTGAAATGTATGATGGGATTTTAAGCATAATGACCTCATGGATGGGTTACCATCATGGGTCACTGAACGCTTTCAAGCTATAAATGCTATATTTAACAATAACTTACAGTAATTTGGTGGGACGGGGGGAACTTAATTGGTTGTATATATTGTTGTTTTATAAGGTAAGTATAAGCATTATAAATCTGTGATGTTACTATCGGTGTTACTAAAACAAAATGTCACTGCTTAAGCACCTGTTGCCAGTACCTAAATTTTGAGCTTATTTTAGGACAAGGATTTCAAGAAATTTTGTACACGGAAAAGTAAGGTTGATTCTTTTTTGCTCAGTTGTTCGTTAAAAACCCACTCACTTTGATCGGTAATTATTTTTCCATTTTTAAATGGGACATAAACACTATCTTCAAAAAAATTAGGTCGCATAATTAGCCAAAAATCACCCGTTGCTAATTCGTAAATGTCATCAGGTTCAATTTTTTCTGGGGAGAGAGCAGGTACTCAAATGCAATTAATGCGAGTTCTTTATTTTTAGTGATTTTGTATTTAGGGGTATATCCATTCCAACAAGCTGAAAATACATTACGCTTTGATTCGTCGGGTTGCTGAATAAATGAGTAAGTTAGTCTACTTTCCTCTTCCCTAATATCACCGATAAGTACTGCGTATAAGCGTAGATTACTAAAATCAACGTCAGGGCACTCATTAATGAGTTGGTTAGCTATTTGTGCTGTCACTTGGCCACTTCTTAGTTATGATATTAATCATTCGAATTACCTATAATTATTTATCAAGTTGATAATATTTTTTTACTTGGGCAATAATTTTATGTCTCAAATCATTTGTATCATTAGCTAAAAGCACTTGGTATGTTTTAATATTAAAGCCATGATCCTTATCAAAGTTAGCACCAGCAACTTCTCTGTTATGAAACAGGATAAAATTATCTTGAGGATTGCTTCTGCCCTCATTCAAGCCCATCAAGTAACCTATTTCATGATAAACATTCTTATTACCTAACGTAATATCTGCGAGTAATAAACCACAATCATTGATTAACATTAACAATTCATCATCAACCTTAAATGAATAACCTTTTTGAAATTGATCGATTCTTATTTCACGGATGTTTAAATCTAATGAACAAGTTTTATTAACATCTTCAACAGCATCTTTAATAGCTTGATAATTACCTTCTGTTTCAGGGCTGAACTGCATTGAAACAAATATTGTTCTTTTTCGGGCTTCTAAGACACAATCAAATATCTTGATAATTTCTTTTGCTTCGGTATCTTGTGTTTGATAGATATGATTTTCTAACACCCAATTTTTGAATACATTCAGTTTTCCATCATCTTGATACGCATAATGAAAGAATGCACTTAAAAGTCCAGCATTACGCTGTTTACCAAGGTTAGGATGCTCATACAGTGTATTTATCTTACTTAACTTACTTTTAAACTGTTTTACTTCATCGTCAATTTTATCTTCAGTTAATGAGATCAGCTGTTTTTCTGCTAGATTTTCAAATGTTTTTAGTAAGAAAGTACGTTTAGAGACTAACGCCTTATCATTAGAATCAATCACTTTTTCTATAGACGGGATCGATTGCATATCCCAGCTTTCTAATACTTTACTGGCTAATAGGTATTCTGCTCCAAATTTCTCAAACAAAGTTGAATTATTAAACAGCTCTTTATCTTCAAGAATCTGCTTTAAACTTTGTTCCATTGTTAAAGCAATTTGGCGGTAATTAACGTTATGAAATAAGACACGGCTAAATCGTTTCAGGTTTTCATCGTCATTAAATAAAACCAAACAGAAAGGGACGTTTAACTTTTGGTAACGCTGAATTTTTTCAGGGGTTAATTTTGTTTCTAAATCATCACTCAATATACTTAAACGGTGATTACCATCAATCCGATGAAATTTATTAAAGTCATCTGTGCCAATAGTCTTATCTGTAATATCTATCGTTGTACGACGATAGAGCTCTGTACCTCGGGTGTCTTTAGTCGATTTACGGGAAGTAACAGCATAGTTTAATTTGAACTGTGAAAAGGTGTATTTTGCACTTTTTTCTACATCAAACTCATAAATAAACTCATTAACTGATTCTGTATGATTGCCATCATTTAAACTTGTACCTAAAATTACTTCAGGGAAAAACAAGTATTCGCCATCATCAAGAAACTTTTCCATACGTTCTTGTTGATGACTAATTAAATCTCTTTGATAGCTTGGGTCAGGTTCTGAGATTTGATATAAATCACCTAAGCGAGCATAGCCACGCAAACAAACAAAATTACCTAGAGAACGATCTAATATGCCTTGTAAAATCATGCTTCACCTAAAATCATAGCTTCGACTTCCTTTTTAGCCTGTTCTAATTCCGCTTTGGCTTGTTGTTGTAGCTGTTTGGCTTGGTTGCGGATTTGGGTGATATGGTTGGCGATTTCGGTTTGTTTTTCTAGCGGAGGAACAGGGATTGCTAATTGCTTCAAAACATCTAGTCCAATTCCTGATTGGTTATTCCAGTTTGTACACATAGAATAGAATATTTTACTTCTTTGATAAGCATTAAGAATAATCGCCAAATAATCAGGATAAATAATATTTGTATTTACCGCAATTTTTGTAATATGGTTAGAAAAAAATAGCTCTTTTTCTTCTTTTAAAATGGTGGTTTTACCAACAAGTTCTTGGCTATTCGTGTTATTAAATAAAACATCATCAACCTTAATTTTTGTTCCTTGAAAATCTATAGGTAAATAAATATTTTTATCGTATTTTAAAACACCATCTCTATCCATGTTTGTTGGTCTTATTTGAATAATACCTCTCATATCTTCGGATGATTGATCTTGCTTCCCAGCCCCAACACCTGAAATAAAAGATAGCGAAACAGCCCTTAATGATTGACTATCATAAAAACCTGAATTAAATTTATCTAAATCCGAAGAATAAAAAATAGGGTCAAGTCGCTTTCCAGTAATCGTTTTAAACTGCTGTGTAAAGATACGACTTTGAACAGTATTTTCTGCTTTCTCTGGTAATTCAATACCTAATTTAGCTAATAAGTAATCATCAATACTACCAAGTAATTGTTGTGCTTCTGCTTCTTTTTGTTTTTTAGTTTGCACCGCTATTTTAATTTTTAAATATATCTCTCTATTATTAATGATGGGAATAGAAAATAATGCAGGATAATCTAGTGCGGGGCGCGTTCCTCCAGTCGCTCTTTTGGTTGCAATTCGTTCTACTGAATCCAGATTTATAAAAGCTGCAATGTTTTCACTAAGTTTCTTTGAGCCTGTTCGAACGACAACGACATGTTGATTGATATTTCCTTCAAACCCATCAGGAGCAATAGAAGCTACGGCCATTCTTCCTACGCCTGTGATTTTAATCAATAAATCATGTTCTTTTATTTGACTTCTTTTTAGTAAACCTTCATGAGTTTCCTTGGAAATATAAACCAAATCATCTAAATTTAATTCACCAGTGACAGATAAATTCTGAACTCGAATAAATGGAATACCATTTTTTCTATCTGAATAATAATCATCATTACTCTTGCTTGGGGTTGCCCCACTTGCTCGAAATATTGAGAAATCTTTTAAACGATATTCAGTTTTTGACTTTATCTTCTTATCTAATTCGACAAGCTCAGGGATATAACAAAAGGGATCAAGTCTACCTTCTAAATCAGCAAGATTAACCAAAAACACTTTATTTTCATTAACTATCGAAGAAAGCTGAAAACTCATACTCCATCCTGTTCAATGGCTGTAATAAAGCGCGCCAGTTCGCTACCAATTAAATCAAGTTCATTATTATTAGTCGACTTACCCGTTGCGTCATAGCCAATATCTTCAGCTATCGCCATAAAAATAGGATAATCCTCTAGTAATTGCTGTTTTTTCTCGGTGTACTGTTCGCTCAAGTTTTCTTTTATAGCATCAGCCTTTTCTTTGTATTCTGTATTCAGCTGTTTTTTCCATTCTTTATAGCTTTCTGAATCGGTTAAGGCTTTACCTAGCAGGTTTTCAGGGTTATCGAAACCTTTCAAGTCTTTAATCTGTTGTTTTTTCTGTTTGTCCAGTGTTTGCAGTTGTTTAAGATAGTCGTTTTGTTCTTTTAACGTATCTTGCAAGCCTGTTTTTTGATGTTGGATGTTTTCTGTTATTTTTGCCGTGTATTTTTTCAAAAACATCACTGAGCTTTTTACGCCTGCGCCCGTTGCTTGAAATGCGGTTTGCGGTAGAGAAATAACGGCGACAATACGAAATTTGTCTTCAATGCCATCACGCACATATTGCAAGCTGGAGTTAGTCAAAATGCCATCAGGTATAACAATTGCTAAATAGCCGCCTGCGCTTAGAAATTTATGACATTGTTCAATAAATAGAATTTCTGTACTTTGGTTGTCTCTGTCAGATTTTTTTGAATTAGGGTTTAGCCAATCGGTGTCTTTTTGTGCATAGCCGTATTGGTGCATATAGGCTTGTTCAGTTTGCTTGATATTAGAGCCAAACGGAGGATTAGTGATAATAAAATCGAAGCGATTATAGGCAAAGCCTTGGTTTTTCGTGCGTGAATAAATACCTAGTTGTTTGATATTGCCATCCTGATCTTTAATATCATCAATAGGTAATAGGCCATCGGTCGCAATGACATTGGTATGCCCGTCATCATGAATAATCATATTCATTTTGGCGGTTCTGGCGATTTGTTCGTTAATTTCTATACCGTATAGATTTTTTTCGGCGAAATCATGCCAATGTTTATGATGTTCAACCGTGCCTTCTTGGTAATATTCGTCGGCTTGTTTTCTAACCTTTTCCAGTGCATGCAATAAAAACCCGCCACTACCGCAAGAGGTGTCCAGCACTAAAGAATTATGGGTAATAGGTAAGGTCTTAACTATAAAATCTACAATAGGGCGTGGGGTGAAGTATTGCCCAAAATCACCACGGAAGAACGACCCCATAAAAGTCTCAAAAGCTCGGCCTTTGCTATCAAGATCCGTATTACCTAGATGGATACTTTCAAGATAGCCAACAACGGTACGTAATTTCTCAGGGTTAAGACGTATATTGTCTTTAAATACTTCGGGGTCTCTTTTACGACCTTCTTCATAAAGTGCTTGAATCCGCTCTTGTAATTTTTTATTAGTCAGTTCTTCATCTTTTTCGGCAAATATTTGAAAGTCATAGGCTTCGCCTTTTTTTCTAGGCTTGCGCTCATCCCAGATCTTACAAAAGATTAGCTTGTCCAGTTCATCAAACGCTTCTGAAGGGTTTAACTCACCGCCGCCCCAAAGCGAGTTATGGGCTTGTTTAAAGCGTCGGGTTAATTCATTTTGTTCTACAGGCTCTATCTCAAAAAGCTTTTGTCCGTTGTAGTCACCACCACCTTTGGCATATTTAAACGGGGCTAATTCAGTAATCCCGTATTGTGGAATATCAGTAGCCGTTAAATAATTTTTCGGCTCTTTTTCAGGTATTTTAAAATAAGCATCTTTGATATTGGATGTGACCCAAAAATATTTGGCTCTTACTGTACCTGTTGCGGCATAACTAAAGGCTTGGCCTATGGCTTGTTTAAATTCTAGTTCTGAGACTTCTTCTTTTTTACATTCAACAACAATGTGCGCATGGGTGTGTTCAGCATTGTTATAAACAATAATATCGGCTTCTCGGGTATCGGAACCTATTTTTACAGCAACAAATTGCTCAATCAATTCAGGCGCGTATTTATAATCTATGACCAACTTTAAAAAAGTTTCTGCTTGAACCTGTTCTTCTGGATTGCTGTAATTGCGTCTTTTATTTTGGTGAATATAAGTGATGTATTTTTGCTCATCATCAAACTTGATTAAGCCTTTTTCTATTCCTTCTTGTATCAGTGACATTTGCTTATTTATTCCTAATTGTTGATGGTTTTATTTAATGCTTAAGAAAGCCAAGAACTAAATAACTGATCAGCTGTGGATCTTTATTGTGATTATTATGCCTTTATTTTAGTTTTTTTGGCTAAAAACTAACCTTTTAAAGTAGTCTTTTTCAATAACCATTTTATAGTTATTGTATTTTTCAAGAATACCCCCATATATCAATCATATAGTTTAATAAATTACTATAGCTTCCTAGATCATTTCAATCTCGATTCATTCTGGAGTAAATCATTTGGCTGGTCAATATTCACATAAGCACTTTTTTAGACATGTACCTAATCATCAATTAGCTGAGTATTTTAGTTCTAAGGCTGTTGAGTTAGGTGTTGATTTTAATATGTTAAAGGAAAAGGACGTTGAAACAATTTTTAATGCTTTTACGGCATTAACTGAAGAACAACAAGCGATGATTGAGGCGGAGTTTCAAGATATACATGCGATGGCGTGTGTAGGTGGAATTAGTGCTTTAATTGATGAGTCTATTTTTCATGATGATGAGCTATTTGTTGATGATATTTCAGAAATTGAGGGGTTTCACGCTAAGGTAATGTGGGCTTATCTAAGTAAGAATGATTATTGGCTAGGGGCGACTATGTTCCTTCATGCGGATAATGTCAGTAGTTCTTACTGGAAACGGCGGAATGATTTGCCGCATGTTGCACCTAATGTTGAGGAGGGGGATGTCAAGGCGTTAGCAAGTGCAATTAGTCATTTCTTTCATAGCAATGAGGGGCGAGGTCGTAATTGTCAGGTGGAAGTTTATCGCCGTCAAGATAAGGAATATTTCTTTGCTTACCCTGAAGATTTTGGTTTATCTTCGGTTGAGTGGGAGAGTGATGCTTTAAAAACACGAGCCCGACATCCAGCGTTTGAAATTATTTTTGTTTATTGTGAAGAACAGGGGTCGTTAGATATTTATGCGCCTAAAAACACGAAAGCTGTACCTGAGTTGCAGAGAATATTTGCTAGAACAATTCTTAATTTAGATGCGCTCAGTAATGGTAGGATTGATAAACGGGTTTATGATTTAGATCCTTTAGGGGATGCTGAATTTACGTTTCAAGTTGAGCCTGAATCAGGTATTGAGCAGGTAACGGTCACTCAGTTACGACTTACATTAAAGCATGGTAGTAAACGGCGTATTACTTTAGAGGCAGATACTAAAAACAATCCTCAAGCGGTTTATGAGTTATTGGAAGAGCTGAATCCACCCGATTATTTTGTGACTCAAACTCGTGTGAAAGTTATTTTTGAATCTACATTCGGTAGGCGCGCCAAGACACGTACTTTTAATATTACTTATCCTAATTCTTGTGCGCTGGGGCATGATGGCGATGATTTAAAAATTCGTGAGATACTGGAGAAGTCGGGCATTGAGCCGCAACCTTAATCATTCATTACTGTGATGACTTTTAATGATGTTTTACTGGAATTATTGGCGTATCTACGGGCTGATAATAAGCCCGCTATTATTAGTTGGAATGTTGTTCAAAAATGGCCTAAGGGTGCATTAGATTTGCTTTTAAAGATTGGGTTTCTTGTGCGTACTTCTGCGGCTCAGTCTATTGAGTGTCATGCGTGTGAGAATCGTTGCTTTATGGATGTTATCACGCTTACTAATGATGATCCTGCTTTAACTCGTGCGTTTATTGTTTGTGATGATGTTGAGATGCAAAGCCAAATGGGACGGATACATATTCCTTTAGTGCGGTTACAGCAATGGCAGGCTGATATTAAACTTCTGTCTAAGGTGATTGCAGGGTTGTTAGGATTAAAAGATAAAGTTGCCTTCACAGTCAATCAGCCCGTGATTAAGTTGGGCATGCTAAAAGCGGCTAAGGGTCGGCGCTGGGTGACTTTAAATAGCTTAGATTTGTCTCTTGAGGTCAATAAGCATACTGTTCCTGTTGATGAGGTCTTATATTTTGAGGGAGAGCAGATTTTTATTGACCAAGATACTATTGATGATCTGTTGAATCGTGAGCCATTAACGCAAGGCAAAGCCTATACCCCGTCAACGAATAAGCGTGAAGCGAGTAAACTTGATACGCAGGCGATGTACCAAGATTGGAATGATGTATATTTTAAGCTTACAAAACTACACCCGAACAAATCTAAATCATGGTGCGCTATACAAATATCTAAAATGGAGATTGCCCAAGGTAAAGACTCTGAAACTATCCGTAAAAAAATTATGAATTAAGAAAGTTGGGCGGAATTTTTTCGCCCAAAATGACAAGTTATAACTCGCTGTATTGTAAGTATTTTTTGTTTTCACTTACTGCTATTTTCTAAGTAAGCCTTCTATTCTTTAAAATCCCCTTCATTTATAAATCTATAAGCTATTGTTTTTATAGATTTCCAAAGTTGTATGTGCGGAAATTTCTCGAATTTTATCGCCCAAATCGCCCAGATATTCTCTCTTTTCCATTAATCGGTTAAGAGAGCCAAACATGTCACATAAAATATTAAGACTTCCTACTGTTAAAGATTTAACGGGTTTATCGCGTAGTACTATTTATTTACGCATTTCTAAAAATGAGTTTCCTGCACCTATTTCTTTAGGGGGAAGAGCCGTTGGATGGGTGGAAGCAGATGTTAATGCTTGGCTATCTGAGAAAATTTCAGCTAGTCAGAGTGCTAAGTAATGGCTAAGCGGCTTAATCCTAATCTGGCAAAAATTCATCGTAATTATACCGTGGAGGAAGTGGCTAATTTATTTTCTGTTCATAAAAATACGGTACGTTCATGGGTTAAAGATGGACTGCCTGTTAATGATGATAAACGCCCGTTATTAATTTTGGGTTCTGAATTGAAATATTATTTACAGGAGAAAAGAAAAAGTAATAAGCGGAAATGTCAGGTGTTTGAAATTTATTGTGTGCGCTGTCGAGAGCCTAAAATTCCTGATGAAAAAATGGTTGATTATGAAACCTTTAATGAAACTTCTGGTCGCCTTATAGGCTTATGTCCTGATTGTGGTTGTATCATCAATAAATTCTTTTCTATGGCTAGATTAGAGCAAATTAAGGAGAAATTAGATGTCACTTTACCGAAGGCTATAAAACACATAAGCAAGAGTGTTAAACCCCTCCTAAACAGTGACTTTAAAAAGTGAGTTAAAACAATGATAAAACACAACGCAGTTAATGAGCGTATTAAGCGCCAATATTTTATATTTCTGAAGGAAGCTAAGCGACAAAATGAGTCTTCTGTTGATGGTGTAGCGAAAGCAATTAGTCGCTTTGAATCTTATACAAATTACCGTGATTTTAAGGCGTTTCATTTTGAGCAGGCGGTGGGATTTAAAAATCATCTTGCTCAACAGAAAAATAAGCAAACGGGTAAGCCTTTAAGTAAAGCGACACTTAATTCTACGCTTGGGCAGTTGAAAACTTTTTTCCAGTGGCTCGCTATGCAGTCAGGTTATAAATCTCGTATTAGTTATACCGATACGGAATATTTTAATTTATCAAAAAAAGAGGGTCGTATTGCAACGGCGCGTAGAATAAAGCCAGTGCCTACTTTAGAGCAAATTAAGCATGTAATTAAAACATTGCCCCATAATTCAGATATTGAACGGCGTAATAGGGCATTGGTTGCGTTTACTCTTTTGACAGGGGCTAGGGATAGTGCAATTGCCTCTTTAAAATTAAAGCATGTTGATTTAATTGGGCATAGTGTTTTTCAGGATGCAAGAGAAGTTAAAACGAAGTTTAGTAAAACGTTTACGACTTTCTTTTTTCCTGTGGATGATGAGATTGAGAAGATTGTTGTTGATTGGGTTACTTACCTAAAGGATGAGTTGTTATACGGTAATGATGATCCTTTATTTCCTAAAACGCGTGTTATTTCAGGGGAAGATAAACTTTTTAAGCCCAGTGGTTTTATTAAGGCGCATTGGAGTACGGCATCACCCATACGTACTATTTTTAAAGAGGCGTTTGAATTGGCTGGTTTACCTTATTTTAATCCCCACAGCTTTCGTAATACTTTGGTGACGTTGGGGCAAACGCTGTGCCAATCCCCTGAAACGTTTAAAGCTTGGAGTCAAAATTTAGGTCATGAGGATGTTTTAACCACTTTGTGTAGCTATGGTGAGGTACAGCAACCTAGGCAGGGAGAAATATTCCAGCAATTAAAATTACCGCGCTCTTCGGGTGGGCAAGATGTCTCTGAATTAGCTAAGGCAATTGCCCAAGAAATGGCTAATCAATCTTTATCGAGTGGGGTTTAACCATGAGCCACTATTCTAAGTCCTTTTTTACTCGTTACGCTCATACTGCCCGTAGCCGCTTCATCAATATAATTACTCCACCAAATCATGAGGGGTTTTCTGCGCTCAATATAATTGGCTCTATTGTAAGCATTACGTACTTCGTTTTTGCCAGTATGGGCTAGGGCGGCTTCGATAACGTCGCCATCAAAACCTTGTTCATTGAGTGTCGTGCTGGCTAAGGCGCGTAAGCCATGAGCAACAAGCTGTTTATCAAATCCCATGCGTTTTAATGCCATATTTGCAGTCGATGCGTTGATATGCGTTTTGGGGTTTCTATCAGAAGGAAACACAAAGTCGCTACGTGAGCTAATCGGTTGCATGATTTCTAAAACTTCTAAGCATTGTGGTGTGAGTGGTACGGTATGCGCTTTCTTCTGCTTCATGCGTTCGGCAGGAATATCCCATAATCCTGTTTCAAGATCAATTTCACTCCAGCGAGCACCAGCGGCTTCGCTCGGTCTTACCATTGTATGAAGTTGCCACTCAATTAAGCATCGAGTCGTGAGTTTTATGTTGGCTTTAGATAAAGTTGCCATTAATTGAGGTAGTTGTTCAGGTGATAGCGTTGGTAAATGTTGTTTTACAGGCACTTGAAAGGCTTTACTGATACCTGTTAATGGATTGCTGGAGATAATGCCAGTATTAACAGAGTAGACCATTATTTCATTTAGGCGCTGGCAAAGGCGCTTTACTGTTTCTAGGCTACCTTTGGCGGCAATGGGTTCAATAACATCAATTGTTTTTATTGCTGTGATTTTATGAATAGGAACTTTTCCAAGGCTAGGAAAAATATGTAGTTCTAATGAGCGCCATGTATCTATTGCGTGATTTTCTGAAACAGTGGTTTTTTTAATGGTAAGCCATTTTTCAGCGATATGTTCGAGCGTGTTGTTGTGTGCAATATCACTTAAACGCGATGTATCATCACGGTGTTCTTTGGGGTCAATATCTTTTGCTAGTAATTCTCTTGCGTCGGCGCGTTTTTTTCGTGCATCTGCTAAAGAAACTTCAGGGTATGATCCAAAGCTTAAAGAGGTGCGTACTTTTGTATAGGGTCTTGGATAGCCAAATACCCATAATTTTGAGCCATTAGGTTTAACTCTAAGAGCAAGTCCATTACCATCAACTAAGTTATATTCTTTGTCTTTAGGTTTTGATTGTTTTACTTCTGTATTAGTAAGCGGTTTGGTAACTCTAGCCATTTTAGTAACACCAGTTTTGTGAGGTATGGGCTGATGTTACTATTAGTGTTACTAAAAACCTAGTATTTTATAAGGCGCTATAGGATGCTATAGGCATAAAAAAACCCGAAAACCTAGATATAATCAGGTGTTTCGGGCTTAGTTTGAACTTCTTAAAACGTTGTCTTGGTGGAGACGGGGGGAATCGAACCCCCGTCCGTAAGCACTCCGCCTTTGGATCTACATGTTTATTCCGCGCTTTTGAT
>ENA-OSET01003362-OSET01003362.1-sediment-metagenome-genome-assembly--contig:-NODE-3362-length-14776-cov-8.571672_pt1 | contig 14776 bp, 13 predicted proteins | sample MGYA00237882_ERZ534229 | MGnify/ENA primary metagenome ERZ534229 (study PRJEB26408, sample SAMN06266212) | sediment metagenome | isolation source: Hudson Canyon methane seep mesocosm | place... | reverse complement strand
CAATGGGAAGTTTAGTAGCGGGAGTAATTTACCCGCGAAAATCAGACCACCATTCATGATCGAGTAAACGACAGGCATACTGGTAGATAAACGTTCAGTAATATCACCGGCCAACTGATCCAAGGCACCTTCAATATCGTCCTTAGATTTCAACAGATCAGCTTCCGCCATAATTTGGTTTAACTGGTCTAGGGTCAGAGATTCGCTCATCAAGAAGCTTCCTAATCGATTATTATGTAAGCCGAGTATGATACCATTTCTATCTTTTTTACCAAACGATTTAACCTTGCCATTAGCCACATAGGAAATTTAGGGTGTCTGTTTTAGATTCAATCCGTATCGTCTTAGTCCAAACCTATCACCCTGGAAATATCGGCGCCATTGCCCGCGCCATGAAAACCATGGGGTTAAAAGAACTGTATTTGGTCGACCCCAGAGAATACCCAGCTGAAGAAGCCAGCAACCGCGCAGCTGGGGCCCTAAATGTATTAGATAGCGCAACCGTGGTTCAAACCCTACCTGACGCCCTAGCCGATTGCACCCAAGTCTTCGCCACCAGCGCACGCAAGCGTAACTACACGCGCCCACAAGTCACTGCCGAAGAAGCATCAAACTGGATCAGTGAAAATCCTAATGAAAAAATTGCCATCGTCTTTGGCCGCGAGCGCATGGGGCTAAGTAACGAACAATTAGGCCTATGTCAGCAGTTACTCTACATTCCGGGAAATCCAGAGTATGACGTGTTAAATATTGGCTCAGCTGTTCAGATAGTCAGCTACGAATTGTTCAAACAGTTCGGTCAGCACCGAGATGAGGTTGAAGATACCGCGCTCGCTGCAAATAGCTCAACAGAGCGTGAAGAAGAGTATGCTAGCCAAAGTGATTTTCCAGAACAGCAAGATATGGAACGCTTCTATCAACACTTAGAAAGCACCCTTTCCGATACCGGCTTCTTAGTAAAGAACCACCCCGGTGAGGCTATGCAACGCTTACAGCAGATGTTTGCCCGTGCTCAGCCAAATGCCAAAGAGCTGCGCATGTTGCGTGGAATTTTAGGTTCGGTGGATAAGCTGACAGGGGATAAATAATATCCCCTAATAACGGATACTAAATAGAAAATCAGGTCGAATATTAAAACGGATGCAGAGTTCTTCTATCGCTGGTTTAGTCAGTGGGCGTACATTATTCAGAACACGACTTACCATTGTCTTATCCCCAATTTCTGGTAAGTCATCACGCGTTAAATTGTATTGATCCATTAATACGTTTAACGTCGCAATATGAGCAGGAATATCCTCAGCTTTGTTGATGAATGCCATTAAATCAGCATCCCTTTCTTCATACTTTTCGATAGCAGAAGCGATGATATCTATCAAAGGATTTAAAGGAGCAGCCTCCTCATCTTCGCTGGCATCAATAAGCTCACCGATAAATTCCTGGGCTTTCTCGTAATCCTGTTCGTTCGAAATATTAATCAAAGAGGCAAATGGACTAATAGCCGCTTCGAATGACTTAATTTCAGACTGGTACATGTGGTTCTCCCTACAATATCTATCGCTTACTTTCTATGTCTCGCGGTGAACTTGTCATAGTCCGCATGAGAGCCGATAAACTTGATGTGCATAAGCTCATGAACAAACTGAATAGCAGCAACCATTCTTAAATTGTTCCCTCCCACATCAACTACCCACCATTTATCTTCATGTTTGAAGTTATCTAGGCTAGGAAATACATATTCTAGCTGTTTAGCACCTCTCTCGCATCAACAGACTCAAGCCCCAAGCTCTGCGCTACGCTACGACACGTTACCTGCCCCTGATAAACATTCAGCCCGTTCAATAAATGCGGGTCTTCTAAAAGCGCCGCTTTAACCCCCTTATTGGCAATACTGACGATATAAGGCAAGGTGGCGTTATTCAGGGCGAAGGTCGACGTTCTCGGCACCGCCCCCGGCATATTTGCCACACAATAATGCACTACCTCATCCACAATGAAACTCGGCGCACTGTGCGTTGTAGCATGAGAAGTTTCAAAGCAGCCCCCCTGATCAATCGCCACATCGACTACAGCCGCCCCCGGTTTCATGCGCTGAATCATCTGTTTCGACACCAGCTTAGGCGCTGCCGCTCCTGGTACTAAGACTGCACCAATGACCAAATCAGCCGCTAATACTTGCTGCTCTAAAACCTCTTTACTCGCATATAAGGTTTCTAGGCTGGCGCCTAATTGACTGGTATTAAATTGATTATCAAGACGACGCAAGACATCCAGTGAACGATCAAGAATCGTCACTCTAGCCCCCATGCCCATGGCTATTTTAGCGGCATTTGAACCCACCACTCCGCCGCCAATCACTACCACTTTCGCAGGGCTAACACCCGGAACACCCGCGAGTAATAAGCCACTGCCTCCGTTTGATTTCTCTAAACACTGGGCTCCCGCCTGTACCGACATTCGACCGGCCACTTCAGACATAGGGGCTAATAAAGGTAATGAACCCGAGTCACTAGTAACGGTTTCATATGCAATGCAAATAGCTTGGCTCTTCAACAGGTCTTGGGTTTGCGGACGATCTGCCGCTAGGTGCAAAAAGGTAAATAATATCTGTTCAGGCTTCAGTCGAGCCCGCTCTCGGGCCAAAGGTTCTTTCACCTTAACCAACATATCCGCACTGAAGAATACTTCTTCAGCTCTTTGTGCAATAACAGCCCCCACTCCAAGATAGTCATCGTCGGTAAAACCAATGCCGATGCCCGCATTCGTCTCGACAACAACTTTATGGCCTTGCTGAACCAACTCATAAACACTGGCGGGCACCATACCGACCCGATATTCATGATCTTTAATCTCTTTAGGAACACCAATCAGCATAATCACGACTCCTAGAAACTAAGTCCTCTTATAATGCTTTTAAGTATAGGTCTGGTGAGGGCAAAATATGATACAATCGCGGCACTATTTTAGTGACAACTTTTATACACAGCCCTTTTCTGCAAACCGCTATCGAGACCCTCCTCATGACTGACAAACTGACGCCCACACTAGAACTGGCCTTTGACCTAATGCAACGCCGTTCAGTAACCCCTGAAGATGCCGGCTGTCAGCAGATGATGATGGATCGCTTAGGCGCGGTAGGTTTCAAACACGAAGAACTGCGTTTCGACGATACCGATAACATTTGGTCTCGCCGCGGCACCGAAGGCCCATTAGTCTGCTTCGCGGGTCATACCGACGTAGTACCAACAGGCCCAGAAGGCAACTGGACTTACCCTCCGTTTGAGCCACAAATTCACGATGGCATGCTATACGGCCGTGGCGCAGCGGATATGAAAGGCTCTATTGCCGCCTTCATGATCGCTACCGAAAACTTCGTTAAAGAACACCCAAATCACAAAGGCTCCATCGCCTACTTAATTACCAGCGACGAAGAAGGCCCTGCGAAAAACGGCACGGTTAAAGTGATCGAAACCTTAGAAGCCCGTAATGAAAAAATCGATATGTGCATCGTCGGTGAACCTTCGAGCACTACGGATACTGGCGATACCATTAAAAACGGTCGTCGTGGTTCATTAGGCTGCGTATTAACGGTTAAAGGTATTCAAGGTCACGTGGCTTATCCACAGCTAGCCCGCAACCCAATTCATGACGTAGCCCCTGCATTAGCCGAGCTATCAGCAGAAAAATGGGATAACGGTAACGACTTCTTCCCAGCCACCAGCTTTCAGATTTCCAACATCAACTCGGGCACTGGCGCGACCAACGTGATTCCAGGTGATTGTGAAGTGGTATTCAACTTCCGTTTCTCTACTGAGTTAACCGCCGAAATCCTAAAAGAACGCACCGAAGCGATTCTGAAGAAACACAACATCGACTACGACATCGACTGGAACCTAAGTGGCCAGCCTTTCTTAACCTCGGCAGGCCCATTAGTAGAAGCCACCGTAGAAGCGATTAAAACCGTCACCGGCATCGATACAGAATTATCAACCGCTGGCGGAACATCCGATGGTCGCTTTATCGCACCAACCGGTTCACAGGTAATCGAACTGGGCCCACGTAACGCCACCATCCATAAAGTGGATGAGTGTGTAGAAGCGGAAGATTTGAATATATTGACTAGTATTTACCAACGTATCCTAGAAAACTTACTCGTCGATCCTAAATAAGTGACATTGAATAAAATGACAACCTCAATTTTATTATGCCCAGTATGCAAGGAAAGCCTACAAGCAAACGAAAGCAATAAAAGTTTAAGCTGTGAAAATAATCACAGCTTCGACCGTGCGCGCCAAGGATATTTAAACCTGTTATTAGCGCACAAGAAAAAGTCGAAGAACCCGGGGGATAGCCAAGAAATGGTTATCGCTCGCCAAGCGTTTTTAAATTCAGATTTTTATCGTCCGATCTCTGATAGCTTGAACCAGATCGTTGTTGAAGCGGCGTTGAAGCTAAGCAAAGAGACGCTAGCACAACCTTTGCAAGTATTAGACATTGGCTGTGGCGAAGGCTATTACAGCCAGCGCATGCATAACAGCTTAAGCGATCACCAGATTGAACATAAGCTGCACGGTTTAGACATTTCCAAAGATGCCGTCATCGCAGCCGCTAAGCGCGCAAAAGCAGAAAGCACTCTGACATCAAAGCCTGTGCAAAGTGAATGGTTAGTCGCCTCGGCGATTGATATTCCACTGCAAGCACACAGCATCGATATCGCCACCTGTTTATTTACCCGCCTGATGCCAGAGAGCTATCACAAAGTAATAAAACAAGATGGCTATTTCATCTGCGTAAATACCGGTGAAAAACATCTTATTGAATTGCGTGAAAAACTGTACGACAAGATTACCAAGGTAGAATTCGACCCGATAAAAAATATGGGTGAAGATTTTGAGCTAATCGACCAGCAACAAGTCAGCTATCAAAATACTCTAAGCAGCCAGCAACAGATTCAAGACTTGTTATTGATGACGCCCCACAACTGGCGCACAAAAGCAGAGAATAAAGAATCACTCAGCAGCTTAGAAGAATTAACCGTAACGATTGATGCGCAGATACATGTGTTTAAAGCGAAAGAAGTTATTCAAGCACAGGCTGCGATTGAAGAAGAGAGTGCTGAAGAAGAAACTGTTGAAGAAAAGCCAGCAGTAAAAACATCTTCCAGTAACCCTTGGGCAAAAGCCGAAGCCGCTGTTGAAAAACCTGCTGTTGAAAATACAGACATTGAAGACTCTGTTATTGAACAACTAGCTGAGCCGGCAGAAAAAGAAGAACCGCAAAACTCTAAGCCTAATCCTTGGGGAAAAAGCTAAAAGCAATTAACCACAGAGGGCACAGAGCACACAGAGAAAAGCAAAAGAGAAGATAAAAAGAGAAAGCATCCATCACTTTTATCTAAGCCTTTTCTAAGCTCTTCCTCTGTGAAGCGCAGCGCTCTGTGCCCTCTGTGGTTAATAATCTTTCATCTTTTCTAAAAAGAAAGCAAAGCCCCAGTCACGCCTTCCACATACCAATTCATCCGTAACAACTTAGCATCCGACAACTGCTTACCTTCTTTAATACGCACGCGGCCACGAGTATTCTTAATCGGCCCAGCAAACACCTTAAACTCACCCGATATAATCGCAGCTTCTTGATCGGCTACCCAGTCTTTCACTTCAGCAGGAATTGAATGATTCAACGCAGATAACTGCGACGTTTTCTCTTTCATCCCCATCCATTCACTATGCCCCTGCCAACTGCCATTGATCAATGCCTTAATACGTTCAACATAATACGGCCCCCAATTATGAGTCACCGATACTAGGTGCTGTGTTGGAGCAAACGGACTCATGTCAGAATGAAAACCAACTACCTTCACGCCATTCGCTTCGGCAAACTCAGCAATGGTCGAAGAGTCGGTATGGTGAGCTAATAGGTCAACACCTTTGGCGACTAACTTGGCCGCCACACGTTTTTCTTTTTCAGGCTTATGCCAAGCCCCCGTCCACTGCACTTCAACTTCTGCATTCGGATTGGCTTTTCTCACCCCCAAAGTAAACGCATTAATGCCACGAATAACTTCTGGAATAGGGTGGGCGGCAACATAACCAATTTTGCCACTAGGACTCATCTTTCCTGCAACTAAGCCCGCTAGATAACGTGGCTGATAAGCACGCGTTGCATAACCCGATAAATTCTCCGCCGTTCGGTTACCCGAAGAGTTTTCGAACTTAACTTGAGTATTATTTTTCGCCACTCCTTCCGTAGAAATCATATAACCAAACGAAGTCGTAAAAACGATATCATTTTTAGCCGCTAAATCTTGAATCGTTTTCCGGGCATTACGACCTTCCTGCACAAACTCTACAACTGTAGTTTCTACTTGATCACCAAGTACACGCTCAAGATACTGACGGCCTTGATCATGAGAGTAACTCCACCCCACATAATTTGCAGGACCTACAAGCACAAAAGCCGCTTTAACAGGTTCCTGCTGCACAAGTGCCGCTTGTAATGAGAGTGAAAAAGAAGAAAACAGTACACAGCTAATAACAGCCAGTACCTTCAATGAGATATTACTTAATTTGTTGTTTAACACAGATACGACCTAACGAGGTTTACTTGATAATCCTGACCAGGTGATCAGGATGCGCATTATCAAGATCTTCACCCACTAGGTCAATATCCAACCCCCTAGAATAGTAAGACATTGTGAGCCACATCTAATTATTTAAGACGCTAGGACTTAACCACTACACACTAAGCTGATAAAACCGCTCCGCATCAGCCAACTCATCGACATCCCATACTTTGGGTAAATAAGCCGCATTGATCTTAAGTTTATGAATATCAGCCTGAGTTGATTCAAATACCGACTCCGTTCCCCAAGCCTTACCCGTAAACAGTTCAGGATAAAATATCTTCACCCCCAGCAAACCATAGCCGCCATCCTCTGCTGGGCTAATGACTAGATCATGCGTCTCTAACTGCGCCATACAATCAGCAAGATAAGCCTCATCCAAATCTGGAACATCCACCCCTATCAATACTGGAATACAACCACGGGCCAACGACGACTGCACCGCCATCGCCATACGCTCACCTAAATCCATCCCTCTATTACGGCTATCAGGCTGTTGATAAAAAGTCGCAATACTCGACCAAGACTTGAAAACCTCATGCTCAGCATCACCGGCAATCCACAAAGCCACTTGGCAGTTATTATTAACCACCAAAGGCTTCAAGGTATTTTCTAAACGCACCAAAAGTTGCATATACAATTCACAAGCGCCTTGCTCACCTAATGCAGGAATCAAACGGGTCTTAACTAAGCCAGCAATAGGCGCTTTGGTTAAAACAATCCACTCAATCATTTTATGATTTGCTTTATCCATAATACTTTTTAACCAACTGACTCGGCGAAGCCCCCAACCAATACATCAACCTAAGCTGCCACATTAATAAAACCGTTTTCAACCAACCCTGCTGCTGCCAACGACGAGCACTGGTTTTTAATACCGGCCCACGACAATCCGCTTTACTAATCAACCTTAAGCGTTTAGTAATTTCAACATCTTCCATTAAAGGAATAGACGCATAGCCTTTTAAAAACTGAAAAACATCACTGCGAATAAAAATCCCCTGATCTCCTGTCATCACTTGGGTTAAGCGAGAGCGAAGATTAATGAAACCCGAGATAATAGGAAAAGGAAACTGCTTCGGAGTTAATTGCACATCAAAGCGTCCCCAATGCATCGACTCATCGCGTTGACGTAAATATTCTAAATGCTCACAAGATAAACCAGAATCGCTATGTAAAAACCACAACAGGCTAGATGATCGTGCGCTTGGTAACTGCGGTAAAGATAATAAATACTCCGCCCCCGCATTCATTTGCACAGCACGGCCTTTGTCGGATTTTAAAAAGTGCAACTGCGGGTTATTAAAAACTAAAGTGGATAATAAACATTCCGTATCATCCGCTTCACTCGCATCAACCACCACTACAGAATCCTCTGGGGATAAGTAGCTTAAAACCTGCTTTAACCAGGGTAAAAGCTGATCACCTTCGTTATACACAGGAATGATGATATTCAAATTAAAGCCAGTCAAAAACGTCTCCACAATAACTACAATATCGGTCGTTTCTCGATTCTAGGGGATAACTAAGGTTCTTTTTATAACCTAAAGTCATTTATTGAATAAAGATAACGGAATTTGAGATAGGAAGCGCAGATTAGTTCATTTTACTCGCCTATTATAGCGCCCCAAAATAATAGAATGGCCGTTTATTGCCCTACATCGCCTACATTTGAGCTAAACTTTATTCTAATAACAAGGGTTTCCTAAATGATCACTTCTCAACATATTTATCAAGATGAACACTGGGCTCCTAAAATAGAAGCTAATCATAACGTTCAGCTTGTATTGTTATTTGGCGGCCGCAAACTAGCCGCCGATCAAGCTATACGTAGCCACATAGCGAGCCAATATCCTAGTGCTGAAATTATTGGTTGTACCACAGCGGGTGAAATTCTTGATGTCCAAGTATACGATGAAAGCCTATGTTTAACCGCCATTGAGTTCAGCAGCTCAGAGGTCGAGGTCCATACGGTAGATATTAACAACGATCCCGAAAATGCCCCTAAAGAACTTGCTAATCACTTTCAAAAAGAGGGATTAAAATCTTTCTTCGTACTGTCTGATGGCCAAATGATTAATGGCACAGACCTAACCAATACCCTACAAGACATACTGCCTGAAGGCACGGTTATCACAGGGGGACTTGCAGGGGATGGTACTAACTTTTCAGAAACTATCTTGTGGCATAACTCAGATTATGGCTCAGGGAAAATTATTGGTTGTGGTTTCTATGGTGAACATCTACGGGTAAATCATGGTTCAATGGGAGGCTGGGATCCTTTTGGCCCCAAGCGACGGATCACAAAATCCCAAGATAATATTTTATATTCTTTAGATGATAAGCCAGCCCTTGACCTATACAAAACCTACCTAGGCGAGCACGCTAAAGACTTACCCGCCTCCGCCCTACTGTTTCCGCTATTAATCACAGGCAATCAAGATAAACCCGAAGTGATAAGAACTATTTTAAATATCAATAAAGATGATCACTCAATGATTTTCGCGGGAGACATTCCCGAAGGGTGTTATGCTCAATTAATGAAAGCCAATTTTGACCGATTAATTGATGGTGCTGAAATCGCGGCTAAAAATGCCATCGACAGCAATTTAACCGAAGTCCAAAATGGGCTGGTTATAATGATTAGCTGCGTTGGCCGTCGCCTGCTATTAAAACAACGTACAGAAGAAGAGCTAGAAGCGGTAAAAGAAGTATTTGGCGAATCGAATCGCTATACCGGATTTTATTCCTACGGTGAAATATCCCCGCTAATAAAAGGTGGAAAATGCGGCCTACACAATCAGACCATGACCATCACATCACTTTTTGAAATTGATGAATAAACTTACAAAGCGATTATTAAAACGTCACCTGAAAGAAGGCTTCGATTTAGACTCCATCTCCAAACTCGTCGATGCATTTTCAGAAACCATCGACCAGTACGAGCAAGATCGATTAATGCTCGAGCGATCATTAATGCTGACATCAGACGAACTGAATGAAATTAATGATACGTTAAGGCATCGAATTACTGAAATTCAAAACAATCAAGACTTGCTAAAACATCAAGCCTATCACGATAGTTTAACCGCGTTACCCAACCGCACTAACATAATGCATACGATTCATCATGCACTGGCACTCGCGAAACGTCATCAGCAGAAGTGCGCTATTTTATTTATCGACCTTGATGATTTTAAAAAAATTAATGATACCGCAGGCCATAGTGAAGGCGACCGTTTTTTAATTGAAGTCAGTAAACGACTCCAATCGATACTAAGGGAAAGTGATACATTAGGTAGGCTCGGCGGTGATGAATTCATCATCATTTTAGAAAACATTGCATCAGGTTCTCAAATTACCGAAGTATATAACCGAGCATTAAGATCCCTATCAACCCCCTTCATTATTGATGGCAATCCTTATGTCGTGTCGTGCAGTATTGGCATTAGTAATTTCCCACAAGATGGCGAAACCGTAGAAGAATTAATACGCAAAGCCGACTTAGCCATGTACCAAGCGAAGAAACTAGGAAAGAATCGATTCCATTACTTTGATGAAAGCCTCGAACGTTTAGCGATTCATCGCGTTAAAACCGAAGAGAGCCTTAGGGAAGCCATCGAAAATAATGAGTTTGTGTTGTATTACCAACCTAAAATTCAAATAAATCAACAGCAAGAAACATTGGTTGGGGTTGAGGCATTAATTCGTTGGAAAAAAGAAGATGGCAGCCTCATTTTTCCTGATAGCTTTATACCTATCGCCGAAAAGTGTGGCTTAATTAGAAATCTAACCAAATGGGTGATCACCGAGGCGTGTAGACAACTCAAGCGGTGGAAAAATACTAGCCTTGCCAACATTCCGATTTCAGTCAATATCTCTGCTATTGATATTGCGGATCATGGCTTTGTGGATTCTACCTTATCAATCCTTAAAAATTACGATACACCAGGCCACCTCATTAATCTTGAACTCACCGAATCAGTATTCTTTGATGATATGAATACCGTGAACTTTAAACTTGGCGAGCTACACAATAATAACCTAACAATCTCGCTGGATGATTTTGGTACTGGGTACTCCTCACTGTCTTATATTCAAGATTTACAAATTGATTTTTTAAAAATTGATAAAAGCTTTATTTTTGGCATGTCAAAAAACAAAAAGTCACTGGCGATTGTAAAAAGCATCATCGATCTGGGCAATAACTTAGGGTTAACCGTGATAGCAGAAGGTGTTGAAACCGCTGAAGATAAAGAAATCCTCATCAACGCCAACTGCCACATAGCCCAAGGCTACCTATATAGCCGCCCTATCGAAGCGGGTGAGTTAGAAGAGATTTATCGCAAATAACCTAGTCGAGGGCGCCACCACAACTACTGCCTTGACCTGCAGTACAACCGTAACAATGGTCAGCAACTTTAATCGGCAAGCCCTGCAGATCAGAATTTAATAAATCACGTAAGTGATAACCAGAAGCAGCACCACTGGCCTCATTGGCATTAGCATGACCCGTGAGCGGCATCTCTAACATCTGATTGAAATCGCAATCGTAAAGATTCCCCTCCCAACCCACACTCACCGTATTCAAACACATCACCCCCGCTAGGTTCGCAGGCGAATAACTGTCTTTTAATAGATTCATATACTTGTTAAATTCACCCTGCGCTAATAGCACAGCACCAAAACGTGAAATCGGCATATTGGTAATGGTGAAAAGATTATTAAATTGAATATTATGCTCAACCCCCAGCTGCTCTTTATAAGCGGCCTCAAGTGCAACCTGACCCGGCGGTAAAAATGCACCGCCTGGGTTATAGACAAGGTTTAAAGGTAAGGCTGAATCGTCCTTACCGTAGCCAAGGCTGTTCAGTTTTTGCAGACCCTCGATGCTCGATTCAAAAACACCCTTACCTCGCTGAGCATCAACATTGTCTTCGCTATAACACGGTAAAGACGCAACAACTTCTATCTGATGGTCGGCCAAGAACTGAGCAAGATCTTCTTGCCCCGACTCATTCAAAATCGTCAGGTTACAGCGATCAATCACAGTCACACCCAAGTCACGGGCCGCTTTCACCAAATAACGAAAATGCGGCATTAACTCAGGCGCACCACCGGTTAAATCAAGCGTCTGCACTTTATGCTGCTTTAGTATCTCAATCACCAAATCGATATTGGCTTTATCCATCTGCTCAGTACGCTTAGGGCCTGCATTTACATGGCAATGGGTACAGCTGAGATTGCAGGTATAACCGAGGTTTACCTGCAAGATCTCTAGCTTAGAACGGGTTAAAGCAGGAAAATTAGAAACCATTAAAAGGGGTTTAGTATCACGCATCAAAATCTCTCTGAACCACAAAACTTAAGCGATGAGCGACAAACTGCTCAAAGAATAATCAAGTTGGGAGTAATAATTATTATAAGGTTAAAGATAACCTAATTTGAGGTGAGATTCGCGGATAAGTTCAACCAGCAAATACTGGTATTCAATTTAAGGAAGTAATAAGATAGCGCATCTCTTCTTGAGATGTCTCTCCATAGTTTAACTGGATAAAACTGCCGCAACATATGCGCTCGTAGCTCAGCTGGATAGAGTGGTCCCCTCCTAAGGGACAGGTCGTGAGTTCGAATCTCACCGAGCGCGCCATTTTAAAAATTAATGGTCGATGTTACGTCGAATATTTGCCCAATACCCTCTAGGGGGTTTTTTAATCCCTCTTGCTTTGCACCTTTTCCCTATCGCCGAATCGCTTACCCCTAGTTCTTTCGCTAGAAGTACTGAAGGCTTACCCCAAACCAGTTCTTTAAGTTCCTCATCCGTTGGCCACACTATCTTATTGGTACGGCTATCAGGATTATTTTCTATTCGCACCTTACTCACCGCAGGTACGTCACAAGTACGCTTTTTTATGGTTTCTGTAAAAGGTTGAAAGTCTTCCCAAAAAAGGTAGTCACCGTAGCTGGTAGGAGGAACCCACCGTATTGTAGACCCTTGCACGCTTGAGTGTACGTACGCGAGCTTGGTACAATCTTCGTTGACTATTACGTAATAATCAAACTTGTTACGGTTTATAGGGCAAGTAACAGTACCTTCGCTACTCATCCAGCTACTCACTTTAGGTATAACCCCTTTGACACGGAACTTCACCTGCAATCTAAGGAGTTTATCCCCTACGTCACATACTAAATCGTAAGGGCTATTTTCCGTCAAAGGGGTAGATACTATGTATCCTCTTTTCGTCAAATCGAACACTACTGCTGCAACGGCTACGTCACCTTTTACCACGGTGTGATGCGTATTAGTTTTCATGAGAATTACTCTAAGCTAGGGCCAAAGTTATATACAGCGACTGCCTACATTTAAAGTAGGAAGTACAATTCAACCTTGCGACGATCTCACCATTACTAGAGCTGAACTCAGCAATAACAAAACTCGTACTTCTAGTATAGCCTAACAATCGATTACTCTGGGTTCGAGTCCAGGTGAGGAGACCATTATTTGCTCCAAGTGCTTACTATCTATACTCTACGCCATTTCTTACTTGATTTTGACTGTCGCTTTATTTCTTCAGCCTTAATGAGTTTATTGATAGCTTTTGAAAATTCTGACTTAGATACCCCAAGCATTCTTTGTATATCAATTGCCTTAGAAGGCTGAACCAAACTTTCCAAAATTAAATTTTCAAGATTTTGATTTTTATTCTTTTCCTGACTACCTCCGTTTGACTTAATATTATTTGTGTTCCCAGGGTATGAAGAGAATGCCTTAATTCCTGCCAGCGAACATTGAGAATCAAAAGCCTTCAACAAATCCTGATCTTTTGAGCAAAAAATAAAAGACACGGATCCTTTTTCTTTCTTAGAAAGCATAGAAAGCAATCTTGTTAGATGAGCTATCATATGAAAATCAGCTTGATTTTTTCCAGATGGATAGCCAGATACACAGGTATAAAGAAGTTTCTCACAGTCTGATTTTAAGCTATCGCTATTACTAAAAACAAAAACCTTATCCAAAACAGAGGCCTTTTCGCCTCCTAAAAAATCGATACCGACATTCTCGGCATCTACGTAATATATTTTCATTTAACTATTCCTTATTCGATGTAGCTAGCAGCTAACCCAACCGCTTCCCTATATTTTAGTGATTCTTTAATTCTAGATTAATAGCCAGATTTAATCTGGCGTTCCATATAAGCGCGCGCCCATATCTAAAGCGCCTTTAGGGCGGTTCGCTTTATTTGAAAATCCCAAGCAGTGAAATTCAACAATCCCCTTATAACTTTCAATCATATCCAGTGCCTTAACATTAATAGCCAAGCACACCACATGAATTGGTTGGGTATACGAACTAGGTAATGCCTCAATAATATTACATACCGTATCACCAGTATCAATGACAGAATCAATAATAACCAAAGGTTCACTCATATTCATTTCATGAACGACTTCTGTCGGTTCTTTACTCATTACAAGTCTGCCGTCAAACTCATCACAAAATCCATTTGCGATATAATTACCTGATCTGGGGATTGATAATACTTGAAAGCTAGAGGGCTCAACCCCTGTTTTGTTAGCAAACGGCTCAACCAACTGTGCACCAATCTTATAATGCTGTTTACGTAATTCAGAAGGTGATAAATCACTCTCAAACTGATCCTTATAAAGCTTTCTTAATTTAAGATCAGTGCTCAAGTAATAATCATTTAAATAATAAACATCATCAAAGCCTACCTCACAGAATTCACCCGCTGTAGGAATATTATTCAACATCCCAAAAGCAATTGAATTAACAAGACAATAATCCTCAGCCCCTTGAAATTCAGCCTCTGCAAGCTCATTCAGTACATCGATACTGCACTCACCTCTATTTCTTTTACCCGACTTGTTATCCTCATCGATATTAGATGCAATAACCTTAGAGGGTGTATTTAAAAATATGAGTCCATCCGATATATCATTATTCTCACTCGCCATCGCATTTACACGAAGGCCCGTTTTTGAGTTAGTAACAAACATATGACCATCTAAAAATGTATACGAGTTGTTATGCTTATCAGTCGAAAATGAATGATGCAGACCATTAATCAAAGCTTCACGTTCTTCATGAGATATTGCATCTAGGCTTTTAGGGCTTTCTATTCCCTTACCTTTAAT
>ENA-OSET01003361-OSET01003361.1-sediment-metagenome-genome-assembly--contig:-NODE-3361-length-14777-cov-3.466871_pt1 | contig 14777 bp, 12 predicted proteins | sample MGYA00237882_ERZ534229 | MGnify/ENA primary metagenome ERZ534229 (study PRJEB26408, sample SAMN06266212) | sediment metagenome | isolation source: Hudson Canyon methane seep mesocosm | place... | reverse complement strand
AGCGATGCACAAATTGGTGGATTCCTTGTTGCGTTACGAATGAAAGGTGAGTCAATTGACGAAATTACCGGCGCTGCGCAGGTAATGCGTGAGTTGTCTACCAAGGTCAATGTATCAGGCGACTATTTGGTTGATACTTGTGGGACCGGTGGCGATGGCGCTAATTTGTTTAATGTCTCAACTGCAAGTGCTTTTGTTGTTGCTGCAGCCGGCGGAAAAGTCGCGAAGCATGGTAACCGAAGTGTCTCAAGCAGCACGGGCAGCGCTGATGTGCTTGAAGCTGCCGGTATTAATTTATCGATCACGCCTGAAGAAGTGCAACGCTGTATTGATGAAATTGGTGTAGGCTTTATGTTTGCACCCGCTCACCATAGCGCGATGAAACATGCCATTGGCCCACGTAAGCAAATGGCCATTCGTACTATTTTCAATATGCTCGGCCCGATGACTAACCCTGCAGGCGTCAGTAAACAAGTGATTGGGGTATTCAGTAAAGATTTATGTCGCCCAATGGCTGAAGTATTAAATCGTTTAGGGAGTGAGCATGTATTAGTCGTTCATGCTTCTGATGGTTTAGATGAAATTACTTTATCTGGTGAAACTTACGTTGCTGAACTAAAAGATGGCGAAGTAAAAGAATATACTATTATTCCAGACGATTTTGGCTTTGAAGCACAATCACTCGAAGGCTTAAGTGTAGACAGTGCTGTCGAGAGCTTAACGCTTATCAAATCAGCTTTAGGAAAATCTCAAGATGATGCCGCACAAAAAGCGAGAGCGATAATTACTTTAAATGCAGGTGCTGCAATTTATGCATCTGATTTAGCAGACTCGCTAGATGAAGGCATTAAACGAGCAGCAGATGCTATTGGTAGTGGCTTGGCATTAGCTAAGCTGGCGGATCTCGCTAATTTTACCAACGTTTTTTCGAATTAATATAACTAAGAAAATTGGATTTATCATGTCTCAGGTAACGTTCGGCCCTTCTGCTTCGGCAGACTCTACACCTACGATTTTGAAAAAGATCATTGCCCGAAAGTGGCAAGAGATTCAGCAACGTAATCGAACATTAAGTCTAGCGAACTGTAAAGCACAGGCATTCGACCAAGATACCGCGCGAGGTTTTGTACAGAGTATTGAAAACAAACTCGCTCAAAACTTACCGGCCATCATTGCTGAAATTAAAAAAGCGTCTCCCAGCAAGGGAGTCATTCGTGAAAATTTTGTACCTCAAGAAATTGCTGAAAGCTACGAAGCGGCAGGTGCAGCCTGCTTATCAGTATTAACCGACCATGATTTTTTTCAAGGGCATGAAGATTATTTACAGCAAGCGCGTACTGCGAGTGCCTTACCCGTTATCCGAAAAGATTTCATGGTAGATCCTTATCAAATTTATGAAAGTCGCGTATTAAATGCTGACTGCGTGCTCTTAATTGCCGCTTGTTTAACCAAAGACCAAATGCAAGAGCTAGCAGGTATTTCTGAAGAAGTTGGTTTAGATGTATTAGTCGAAGTTCATAATGAGGCAGAGTTACAGCAAGCACTTACTTTAAACACCAAGCTTCTCGGTATCAATAACCGTGACCTGCATAGTTTCGATGTTTCACTCAATAACACCTTTGATTTATTAGCCCAGATTCCAGATAGCAAAATTGTAGTTACTGAAAGCGGAATTCATACGCAAGAAGATGTCCAGGTAATGCAGCAACATCAAGTAAATGCATTTTTAGTAGGCGAGGCATTTATGCGCGCAGACGACCCTGGCGCAGAACTAAAGCGTTTATTTTTTTAGCCTCGCTAATTATAAATAATGAATCGCTATAGGCAGTCATATTGTGACTGCCTATCGAACGAAACAGACACCATGTCATACCCAGCAGCAGACAAACGGCTTATCAAACTTTTATCAGCTAACACGCTTGAACAAATATGGTGAATACTACCTTGTAAGTCGGCACTTGCGAGCGCCAAGTCAAAATCCATGACTAAATATCGCATACTCCCATATTCGTCAGCATGAGCTTGATCGATACTCTCATAAGTAACATATTTTAATGCTGATTCGTTATCAAAATGAACCTTAAGCGCTGTAGATAGTTCATCCGCTTCTGACATCGAGGCTAATGAAAACATGGCCACAAACAACACAAATGTTTGAAACGTTTTATTTAGTTTCGTCATACTGCTAAACCTCATTAAATGACCAGCGATTTAAGAACTACTACTTGCTTTCAAAACAAGTCTAGCGAATATGTTCATAAAATATTAGTATTTGACCTTGGGTTTTACGCTTGTTTACAGATGCAGAGCCTTTTAAGACGTTACTTAGATTCGATAACGGGGCCACGTGAAGCACTTTTGCAAATACCATCCTATTTCTCCGGCCATTTGGCTATGCAAGGTTTGTCAGATCAGCTATGACAAAGCCTGCATGCCTGATGCAAACGAGAAAAAGAAACAAGGTATTTGCCCTAACTGTCATCATGAACTCCATTATTTAGACCAACGAAAAGCTAGCCCTCCGTTTTGGCATATCCTCCCCAAATTTTTCCTCTTCCCCTGTAATAAAGAACCGTTACTGATTCTTACGCTAAGCGGGCTGCTTTCGCTCACATTTTTAGGCCATTATGCACTTGCACTCGCCGCAGCCATATTTATCATTGAGCTCGTCACTCGCTATGGCTACCAGATCATCCAGAAAGAAAAATTTACGCTAAAATCTCCTCCTGGTTTATCGCTGATTTTATCGTTCCAGAATTTTGAAAAAAGTTTATTAGTCAGTGTATTCCTCGGGCTGACAATACTTACCCCTATATTAGCAGCACAATATATTAACCTCTTATTTGCCACTTTTTTAGGTGTGTTCGCTTTCTCGTTTTTACCGGCAGCCATCTTGATCAAATTCCGCCAAGAGAAATTTGATCACACCTTAAAAATTGATACGCTATTTGAGCCCATGATTCGAATGAAATGGACATATTTAGGCCTCGTATGCGGGCTAATTATAGCGTTTATAACAAGTTTGGTTCTTATAGACTTCTCTCAGCAGCACTTACCAAAAATAGTTACACCATTAATAAGCGCACTAACTTTCAGCTACTCCAGTCTCGTTATGTTTAGTGTATTGGCTTATATTTTGAACGAATACAAATCATTTTCAAACATTACACCGCAGTCATCCACCCCAAATAACGCAAGTAGTTATGAAGTCAAAACCCTACATAAAGTTGATCAGGTAAAACGAAGGGATGCAGATATAGACATCGCCCTGAAGCAAGGAAATTATAGTCAACTTGTCACGCGCTTAGAAAAAGAACTCAGTCATCAGGGTTTTTCTGATTTAAGGCGTGATCAATTATATAAATTATTATTAGCGTTAAATGACCATAAGCGCTTAGAAAAATATTCCCACTCTTTTCTCACCTTAATGCTTGGACGGGATAAAATAAGCGAAGCCGCTCAATTTATTCAAGCTCGTCTTGAGCATAATGCAGAATTTTTGCTTTATGATTTAGCGCTAAGTAAGCGACTCGCTGATGCATTTCATGAACACAAAGAATACTCTCTGGTTATTTGGCTAGCTTTCAAAGCTCATACCCGATTTAAACCTGAACCAAGCCTAGCTGAATTGTATTTAAGAGCGGCTAAAACACTATTAACGAAGTTGCATGATAAAGACAAAGCACGTGGGTATTTAAGTTATATCATCACACACTACCCCGACCAACCCGTTTCGTCATCGGCCAAAATTTTACAGAAACTCATCCAAAAACCTCAATCATTTGAGTAGTTTATTTCCTAAGGCTTTTGCACGAGCAGGTGAAATTTGATAATTTACGCTCCCTACTCACTTTCTAGTCACTAATAAAAACAAGGATGCCACCCTAATGCTATTTTCCGCGATCCAGATATCTAAGCGGCTCTCGTCGTCTATGCTCTTAATTTTCATTACACTTTCGGTGCTTTCTACAACCCAAGCACATGCTGAGAAAGTCTATAAGCTAAAATTGGCTGAAACATGGGGACCTAATTTCCCAATTTTTGGCGATGCATCTAAGAACATGGCGGCCATGGCTGAAAAAATGTCAAACGGTCGTCTTAAAATTGTTATTCACTCCTCTAATAAGCATAAATCACCGTTTGGTATTTTTGATATGGTGAAATCAGGTCAATACGATTTAGGCCATTCAGCATCCTACTATTGGAAAGGGAAAGTCCCCGCTACGATGTACTTCACTACCATGCCATTTGGCATGATTGCATCTGAACAATATGCCTGGTTCTATCATGGTGGTGGCATGGAGCTAATGAATGAGCTTTATGGAAAATATAACCTCATGTCCTTCCCCGGAGGGAATACCTCCAACCAGATGGGTGGTTGGTTCCAAAAAGAAATTAATAGTGTCGCCGACTTAAAAGGGCTAAAAATGCGCATCCCAGGGTTTGCCGGCGAAGTCCTTGCGGAACTCGGTGCAAAACCAACTAATATCCCGCCGGGTGAGCTTTACACTTCACTAGAGCGTGGCACGATCGATGCTTTAGAATGGGTAGGACCATCACTTGATTTACGTATGGGCTTCCACAAAATAGCTCCTTTTTACTACACTGGCTGGCATGAACCGGCTGCCGAACTGCAATTTTTAGTCAATAAAAAGAAGTTTGAGAAGCTACCGGCAGACCTTCAAGAAATTTTACGTATTTCTATGAAAGCTTCTGCGTTTGATATGTATATTCAGTCCACGCATGAAAGTGCAAAAAACTGGTCTACGATGACAGCGGAATACCCTAACATTAAAGTAAAAACGTTTCCTGCTGAGGTGATGACCGCACTACAAAATGCAAACGACAAGCTGTTAAAAGAACATACTGCCTCCGATCCTTTTGCTGCGAAAGTGCTTAAATCACAACATGCTTACCTGAAACAGGCTCGCCAGTGGACGAATATGTCTGACAAAGCTTATTTAGACAGCACTAAGCGCTAGCAACTTTTTCATCTCAACTTGTTTCACGTCCCATTAACTTATCGTTAACGGGACGTGATGTGTTTAATAAACCTGAACCGCCGAACTATGTTCTTTATACTCAAATTCGACAATTTCTTTAAACACATCACAAATCTTTGCGGCGTATTAGCCTGCTCCGCCATGATTTTGCTACTACTGAACGTTTTTTTTGATGTCATCATGCGTTATGCCTTTAATGATGTATCGATAGGTATGCAAGAATTAGAGTGGCATCTTTTTTCTTGTATGTTTCTGCTAGGCATCCCCTACGCGATACAAGGTAATACTCACGTTCGTGTCGATATTTTTTATGACCGCTGGAGTGATCCACATAAAGCTTGGGTAAACCTTATTGGCTCACTCGTATTTATACTCCCTTTCATTAGCATTGTTGCTTTCTACAGTATTGATTTTGCCTATGAATCTTATGATATGGGCGAAGGTAGTGGCGATCCTGGAGGTTTACCTCATCGCTGGGTCATAAAAAGTATCATCCCAACGTCTTTTATCTTAATGGGCCTTGCCAGTTTAGGCATGATCACCCAAGCACTTAGAGTAATAGTCGGCCATGAACGCTACCCGGCCAAAGCAAACGGAGCGATATCATGATCGGTATTATCATGTTTGTTGTGGCACTACTCATGCTCATGCTTGGCTTTCCTGTAGCATTTACTTTTGCAGGCACCGCATTGTTCTTCGGAATTTGGGCCGAAGGCGTCGAGCTATTTGCATTCATGCCTTATCGTATTCAAAGCATCATGGAAAATACCATTTTAATGGCTATTCCTTTGTTTATTTTTATGGGGGTCGTACTTCAAAAAACGAAACTCGCTGAAAGGCTTCTTGAGGCCATGGCTTTATTATTTGGTCGAGTAAACGGTGGTATTGCGATCAGCACCATTTTAGTAGGATCTCTACTTGCTGCCTCGACTGGGGTAGTCGGCGCAAGCGTCGTCGCAATGGGCTTAATTTCATTGCCTTCCATGCTGAAACATAACTACGACAAACAACTCAGTTGTGGCGTTATTTGCGCCTCAGGCACTTTAGGCCAAATCATTCCACCGAGTATTATTCTTATCATCTTGGGCGATGTATTAGGTTTACCGGTTGGCGACTTGTTCCGAGCTGCTTTCGCCCCTGGCGTACTTTTAGTTGGGCTATACGTTGGTTATATTCTCTTTATTGCTGCACGCAACCCTGAACTTGCACCCGCCATCCCTCCTTCAGAAGCCCCCAAATTCATACAAATTAAAAATGCCTTGCTGGCAATTATTCCACCGCTTGCTCTTATTTTTGTGGTGTTAGGTTCTATTTTTGGTGGTATTGCGACACCGACAGAAAGCTCAGCTCTCGGCGGCATTGGCGCGATCGTACTAGCCCTTGCTTATGGGCAATTTCAATTCAAAATGATATGGGAAAGCGCAAAAGAAACCGTGATGGTGACCGCGATGGTTTTTGCTATTTTACTTGGGGCCACCGCATTTTCAATGACCTTCAGCTATTCAGGCGGTGATGTGTTGCTTGAAGAATGGTTATTACAGCTACCGGGTGAAAAATGGGGTTTTCTCATTCTAACCATGCTAGTTGTTTTGATACTTGGTTTTTTCATCGACTTTGTTGAAATTACTTTTATCATCATTCCTGTTTTAGCACCTATTGCAGAGACCTTAGGCATCAGCATGGTATGGTTTGCTATTTTAATCGCGATGAACCTTCAAACCAGTTTTCTAACCCCCCCCTTTGGTTTTAGTCTTTTTTATCTTAAAGGTGTCACGCCACCCGCAATTCGTACAACAGATATTTACCGTGGTGTTTTACCCTTCATTGGCATACAAATTAGTGTACTCGCACTACTGCTTGTTAAACCGCAATGGTTTGGATTCTAAGGTTTAGATACAGTAAGTTAAACTAATGATGTTTAACTAGGCCAGTTTATCCTGATTCTGATAACGTCTAAATCGGAAACTAAAGTATTAAAGCAATATTCTTTCAAGCTTCGGTAGCCGCTTGATTTTGAGGGCAAAGCGATACCTTTTCTTAGGTGATAGTTACGCCTAAAAAATGACAAATTTTAGACTGATGATCAATGGATTAGGTGGCTAGTTCTGCCACAAAGCCGCCTCTTAGCGCCCCCCTGTAATTGAGGATATTTCAGCCAGTTTGAAATACGTGATAACTATCGGAAGTGAGCAAAAGCGCTCCCTTTGGGTATGCCTTGAGAGTGCTAGCTAACACTCCAAAGCTTACGCTTTTGATATAAGCTAAATCAAGATAATTAGGCCATATTGACCATAACCTTAAGAGGCTGCTTTGTGCGAATTTGAGACTATTCTTGCTAAGTATTGAATGACGCCTAAGATGACACTTTTGCCACCGAAAAATGGTTTCTGCAATTGGCAGTAAGCAAATCGTAGTGGCAAGGTTGAAATTCTCTCTTGCTAGTGGCTTAAATAAGCATCAACAATATTTTGCATCCGAAAGATATGGCCGCTAAGGATATTACGCCTGCTAGGTATAATCCAATTGCGTTTCGGTATTGGTGTTGAATATTTTTCTCTTTTTTTATCATGATTTTAATACCCATCATCCATTGTAGTTTTACCGCTGAAAGTCCAGTAATTAAACGCGTTGTATCCAATGATTACTGGTATGAATACCAGTATGCCGACTAAAGTAAAGTAGACGGACTTATCTGGTGCAATAGCTTCCCAGATGGTTAGTCGACCGGGGATGATATAGGGATATATTCCAGCAACGAGTCCAGCAAATGAAGTTATGAATAATGACATCGCATAAGTGAGAGGCATAAGACCATGCTCTTTCTCTGAGGTTAATGTAGGCCAAAGTTTGTAAGCAAAACAAGCTGTTAGTACAGGCATTGGTGCTAACCACAGGTTAACTGGCCAGTTTAACCAGCGTGCTGCAATGGCAGGTTGTTCTAGAAGCATCCAAATACTGACAGCAACAAGAAAAAACAACACGATGATAAGTAATCGCTGGGCTATTTTTTTTACCTTAGCTTGCAATGCGTTTTCAGTTTTACGAATAAGCCAGCATGCGCCTAGCAAAGCATAACCACTAACCAGAGCCAGCCCGGTAAAGAGAGAGAAGGGGTTTAGCCATTCTACTGCATCTTCCATGGCACTAGTGCTCGACATATCACCGACCAATGCACCCAGAATAACGCCTTGGAAAAACGTTGCTATAGTTGAACCGAAGGCAAAACTGAGATCCCACAGCCTTCGGCTTGAACCTGCTTTAAAGCGAAATTCAAACGCCACACCTCGGAAAATAAGCGCAATCAGCATAAGGGTAATTGGCATATAAAGTTTTGAGAGTACATAAGCATATACAGAGGGGAATCCTACGAATAACACCACACCACCAAACACTAACCAGGTCTGGTTGCTGTCCCACAAGTGGGACAGGCTTTTCATAGCGATGCCTTTATCGTGAGTGTCTTTTAGTAGAGGGGAAATAATGCCTACCCCTAATGAGAAACCATCCAGAAGAACATACACCAATAATCCAAAGCCAATCAGTAATAAATAAATGACTGCAATATCCATTATTTATCTCCTTTTTTTTCTGTCTCGAAATAGTTAGATAGTTCTTGTGTGTAACCCGTATCAACCTGTGCAGGGTTTAAGGTTGGCGGAAAGTCTTGATCCTGTTCATGTAATGACTCAAAGGTGGGTGGACCTTTTAATACTAACTTGCGTATAAAATAGAGATAAGTAAAAAACAAAGTACTATAAACTGCTACAAACAACACTAAGGTGAGCGCAACGTGTTGGGCGGGTAGTGGCGATATAACATCAGCTGTACGAACTAAACCTTGAACTAGCCAAGGCTGGCGTCCTACTTCAACGACATACCAGCCTGCTAGTGTCGCAATGACACCTGCCGGGATCATTATTATGGATAAACCTAATAAGGGTTTAAAGTTAAATAAACAACCGACCTTCCTTGCAATTAAGCCAGCAATACCTAACATCAGCATTAACCCACCTAGGCCTAACATAATACGGAAAGCAAAAAATACCACCGGAACAGGAGGGCGGTCTTCAGCAGATACCTGATCTAAACCTGCAATTTCCCCGTCCCATTCATGTGTGACAATTAAGCTAGCCAACTTAGGGATCGCAATTTCATATTTATTACTTTCTGTGTCTGCATCTGGCCAAGCAAATAAACGTAAAGCCGCGCCTTTTTGAGTCTGCCAAATGCCTTCCATCGCCGCGAGTTTTACCGGTTGATTTTGACTGACGTTTAAACCATGCAAATCACCAACGAAGATTTGTACTGGTGCCAATATTAAAATTGCAGTCATTGCCGTTGAAAATCCTATTTTAGAAAACTCAGTGTGTTTCTTTTTAAGTAAGTAATAAGCATGGATACCTGCGATAAATAATGAGGCAGATAGAAAACTTGCTAATAACATATGTGCTAAGCGATAAGGAAATGAAGGGTTAAAAATTACTTCCAGCCAGCTAGTGACTTGAAATTGGCCGTCAATGATCTCGTAACCTGCTGGGGTGTGCATCCAAGAATTAGCAGCTAGTATCCAAAATGAAGAACAGACGGTACCAAGTGCCACAGTACACGTAGCGAGGAAGTGAACTCTAGGAGAAACACGATTCCAACCAAACAACATGATGCCAAGAAATCCAGCTTCTAAAAAGAATGCGGTGAGTACTTCATAAGCGAGCAAGGGGGCCAATACGGGGCCGACAATTTCTGAGAACTTGCTGAAATTAGTACCGAATTCATAGGAAAGTACCACGCCGGAAACAACCCCCATGCCAAAGGTGACTGCAAAGGGTTTCATCCAAAATTTAACTTGTTGGAGGTAAACGGTATTATTGGTTCTTAACCACATACCTTCCATATATGCGATGTAAAGAGACAGGCCAATGGTAATGGTTGGGAATATGATGTGGTAACTGATTGTAAATGCAAATTGAATCCGTGAAAGGAAGCTCGTGTCGGGTAATGCTGCGACAAGCTCTAGCATAGAGAAATCCTTTTTTTTCGTTAATGGTCCCGCTGGTAAGCGAGCGTTAGTAAAATACCTCAGCATGGACAGAACCGGATGCTTACTTAGTGAGTTTGCAAGTGTGAGGCCAATTCACGAATAAATGAAACGAGCCGCTTGTAGTCCGGGTAACAAGCATGGAGGAGAGGGATATAGCAGATTTTGTGGTTAATATACCTACGTAGCTGTAAACTATCTATACATTTATAGGTATTGCATTGTAAAGCAGGTTTACAGTATGAGTTTAATAGCCCTTTTTAATTTGAGCTTATGGGCGACAGTCTTAACAGCTCTCGGTGCTGCGATTTGGTTATGGTCAAGACGTAATGACGGGCCGGGATTGTCTGCCCTAGCTGTATTTTGTTTGGCTATGGCTGGCTGGTGCTTGGGTCATTTTTTTGCATTGAACAATCAAGCTCAGTTCGCTTTGCCATTGATATTGGCGAATCCACTCTTGCCGACGACTTTTTTACACTTTGTGATTGTCTGGTTAAAAGATTTGATCTCTTTACCCATGAAGTTACATAAGCGAATCCCACTATTCTATGTTGTCGCCATATTGGTCACGATAGTTAGTGTTTGGAAAGAAGGTGCATATCTTGCGCCGTGGTTAATTTTTCCCAGTTTCTTTCATCTAGCTTTTGCTGGTTGGATTAACTTGGCATACACGATTGCTGTGGGTGTGCTGGCTCATATATTGTTGTTGTATGGTTACCGGCATAGCCAAGGTAACCAGCGACGCTCAATAATTTCAATTTTTGTAGTGGGGGCGTGGGGCTTCTTGCTCGCCACCAGTTTTATCCTACCGTCACTATCAAGCAATTACTTCCCTTATCCGATGTTGGCTTTGCCTAGTTATGCTGTACTCGTGGTTTATGCCGTTGTTCGTTACCGTCTTGTCGAGGCAAATCGCTGGGTGAGCCTGGCCATTCAGTGGTTAGTGATTTTGCTTGTGTCTATGTTGTTGATGTCTGCATTTTTGGCCTTGCTCGAACCCTTGGGTATAGAGGAATTATCCAATGTGCCAGTGATTCAGTTATTGATGTATTCCAGCGTATTATTGCTCATCGCATGGTGCTTATATGACCCGGCAAAGCGTTTCTCAGATCGCGTGGTTTATCCAGGAGCGACTATCGAGGAAGCGACGCTTAACATGTGGGTGAATCAGCTTAATCGAGTGAGTTCGTGGCAAGATTTAGCGAATACCATTGAGAATATGTGGTTACAGCGAGGTGGCTCAATCGCGGGTGTGAGCATCATTAACGAAGATGACGTGGCTTATGTTAGCAGCAAACAAATAACCCAATTTACCTGTTATAAGGGAGAACAATGGCATTGTCATCTAAATGGCTGGCAAGATGTTACACCTGCGAAACAGCATATAGCAGAAATCCTCGCAGCGCTGTTACCCAGTACCTGTGCCTCATTAGAGCGATCACTGCAACTAGCCCAAGTAGAGGCACAAGCAGAACGGCAGCGCCTTGAACAGCGGCACTTAGTAGAGTTAGGTGGTTTGAGCGCGGCTATTTCTCATGAGCTGCGGAACCCTTTGAATATTATTAATATGGCCTCAGCTCAGACGGAACCGATGATCAAATCGCATATTCAGAATCAAGTGGCACGTGCAGAACTGCTCATCAAAGATATATTAAGTTATGCCAGTAATATTGAACTTCACAAAGAAAAAGTAGATTTGATGGTGATGATCCACGAGGTCATTACTCAAATCCGGGCGCTATTCAAAGTCGATATTCAGCTGCAAGCACCTAAAACATTGATTGGAAATTATGATGTCGCTCGTTTACAACAGGTGCTAATCAATATTTTAGAGAATTCTGCATCGTTCATTAACCAACAAACAGACGGCCAAATCTTGCTATCTGTCGAACAGTTTGATCATACAGAACACGATTCTGGTCAGCATCAAAGCCAGCCAACTTTGGTGATCTCCATACACAATAATGGTCCGAGTATACCTGCGACGGTTCAACAACACCTATTTGAACCCTTCATTAGTAAACGTAGTGGGGGTAGTGGTTTAGGTTTATCAATTGTGCGTCGAATAGTGGATGCACATTTTGGCACAATCGAATTCCGTGAAAATTGCGGTTGGCCGGTATCGTTCATCGTATGCTTACCCGAGTAATCTATTCATGAAAAAAGATAATCCGAAAATATTGTTGGTTGATGACGAAAATGCATTTTGCGAACTTTGTGCTTTATGGTTGCAGCAGGCGGGATATCAGGTGACTACCTGCGGTGATGGCCAACAAGCCCAGACTCTTTTCATGCAAGAAAAGGCGAACCAGGTTGAGAAAACCAAAAAACAGTTAAGTGATGGCTCTAAGGTAGGCTTTGATTTAGTTATTCATGATTTAGCCTTACCTCCAAGTTTTAAGCCTGAAGATGGTTTGCGATACATCAATAATTATGAGGATGTTCCTGTAGTGGTCCTCACGGGACATGATGACAGGGCATTAGCTCTACGCGCAATGGAGTTAGGTGCATGGGATTTTATTGCTAAACCAGTTGATCCTGAATTGCTAAAGGTTATCGTGAATAGGGCTGTTGAGAAGGTTCGTTTACTGCATCAGGTTCACATATTAGAAACACAACTTCAAACAACTCACATTAGCAAAGACGACTTAGGCTTAGTCGGATCGAGTGAAAGTATCGAAATCACTCGTAAATTAATCACGCGGATAGCGCCGACTCAAGTGTCAGTCTTTATTCAAGGCCCTAGTGGCACAGGTAAAGAAATCATTGCTAATTCACTGCATAAACTTAGCACTCGCGCTGATCAACCATTTATATCGGTGCATTGTGGCGCTATTCCTGCTGAATTATTAGAAAGTGAGTTGTTTGGATATAAAAAAGGAGCATTCACCGGTGCAAATAATGATCGTAAAGGGCTGTTGGCCATGGCGAACTTAGGAACATTATTTCTTGATGAAATCGGTGAAATGCCACAAGCAATGCAAGTGAAATTACTGCGAGTGCTACAAGATGGGAGCTATTATCCGGTTGGGAGTCGAAATCTTGAGTTTATTGATGTTCGTTTGATCAGCGCTACCAATCGAGACCTGCCTTTAGCGGTACAACAAGGGGAGTTTAGAGAGGATTTGTTTTATCGAATCAAAGGATTGATGATCTCAACAACAGGTCTGGAGACAAGAGGTGAAGATATCCCATTATTACTAAGATTTTTTTTAAACCATTACAATAATGAGAATAAGCTGGCTTTAAAAATAGACCCTGAAGTGGTGAGATGGTTTAGTCAAACATCTTGGCCAGGTAATGTACGCGAGCTTAAAAATACATTAGAAAGTTCGGCTGCGATATGTTTAACACAGAGAATTACCATGCAAGAGCTCGAACTAATACGGAGTGACCACCATCATTTAGATATATCTCAACCGTATGAACGTTCTGCAGATGAGCTATTACAAAAGACACTGGAGCAGCAAGTAAATGAATTAGAGATGCAATTGATAGACGCCGCTATGAAAGTAAATCACAATAATAAAACACATAGTGCCCAACAGTTAGGTATTACTCGACAGGGATTGATTAATAAAATTAATCGATATGAATTAGTGTTTTAAATGATGTCAATCAAGACAAGTCAAAACGTCAAAGTCCAATAACGCTTACTTAAGATATAAGTGGTCGTTCAAGATAGTATATGAAATTGTACTTTACGGTCCTTTCCAGTCATTACTAGGCGATTGTAGGGCATGCCCGATACAAAGTAAGCGCATGAAAAATCCAATCAAAGAAAGAGGAAGGCAAGTTTCATTCTTGAATAAAGAGCAGACGAAAAGAAGTTACTTAGATCTAATGAAAGAAAAAGTAGGCAGTGTGGCTGGCCGACGAATGTATAGTCGTAGAATGTGGCGATAGAGCCCGTGTTTGGCAATTTATGCAGTAATAGAAGGCTTGATCGTATTAGTTTGAAAGGAGAGAAAAATGTACGGTTCAATGCCTTCTTTTCTGCCTGGTGCACAATATAGAAAAGCTCTGGAAGAATGCAAACGAAGGTGGTTGGATGATGACTTAAGGCCATATTAAGGGTTTATATGCGCTGTTTATCGCAATATTGAAGCGTATATAAATAAACTATTGAATATCGGTGCTGAATTGAATAAATTCGTGAAATTCAAAAAATAGAATTAGGGTTGATAGGGAATGTCTAAGTTTTGTATTTTTCTACACCCTCGTTATGAGAATTTAGGGTTTTAATTTTATAAGGAAATTTGAGTTGAGAAAAATATTTTTAATTGTGTGTTTATCATTATTTGTTTCTTCATGTAGTACGACTGGAAGCGTTGCTCTAAAAGAAGTAAGCCTTATTGATATAGTAAGTAGTCTAACAGTTGGTATAACCACGAGAGAGCAGATTATAAAAGTAATGGGTGCTCCAAATAGTGTTGGTATTAATAAAGATAGCTTGGAAGTCATGACTTATGAATATAAGCGAACAGTGCCACGCTTTTGGAATTTTACACCTGTTATCTTATTAACAGCTGGTTCAGAAACAGAAGTTAAGCAATTAGTCGTCTTATTAAACCAAGACAAAACAGTAAAAGAAACCATTACTAATGTGTCTTTATTAGAAAGTAGATTTGGGATATTTGAATGATAATCTCATAACCAGTGCATCCTGCCGGACTTCGCACTTCCCCCGCTTTTACGGACACTAAAAATTCACTTTAGCTCAAAATTGATATCTAAAT
>ENA-OSET01003358-OSET01003358.1-sediment-metagenome-genome-assembly--contig:-NODE-3358-length-14791-cov-3.389765_pt1 | contig 14791 bp, 11 predicted proteins | sample MGYA00237882_ERZ534229 | MGnify/ENA primary metagenome ERZ534229 (study PRJEB26408, sample SAMN06266212) | sediment metagenome | isolation source: Hudson Canyon methane seep mesocosm | place... | reverse complement strand
CTATATGGCCATGAATATTGGCGCTAACGATGTCGCCAATAATGTAGGGCCCGCTGTCGGTTCTAAAGCTTTGACGCTAACAGGTGCGATTATCATCGCAGCAATCTTCGAGGCAGCAGGTGCTTTGGTTGCGGGTGGAGAAGTGGTTAGTACGATTAAAAAGGGCATTATAGATCCTAGTAATATCACTGAGACAAGTACCTTTATCTGGTTAATGGTTGCTGCATTGTTATCTGCAGCTGTTTGGCTTAATTTGGCTACAGTTTTCGGTGCGCCAGTATCAACAACACACTCTATTGTAGGGGGGGTATTAGGGGCTGGTATTGCTGCAGGCGGTTTCGGTATTGCAAACTGGAGTAAAATGGGGGCGATTGCTTCTAGCTGGGTAATATCACCGGTTTTAGGAGGAGTGATTGCCGTTGCATTTTTGTTCTTTATTAAGAAAAAAATTATTTATCAGGCTGATATGTTGGGTGCTGCGCGTAAATATGTGCCTATCTTAATAGCCTTAATGGCTTGGGCATTCAGTACTTATTTAGCTTTAAAAGGCTTGAAGAAGATCTATAAAATGGACTTCCAAACTGCAGCCATGGGTGGTGCAGTGGTTGCTGCAATATTTTATATCGTAACTCAGCCTCTTATCTCACGCGCGTCAAAGGCGTTAGAAAATACCCGAGATGGTGTGAATAGCCTATTTACCATACCGCTTATCTTTGCTGCTGCACTCTTGAGTTTTGCTCACGGCGCGAATGATGTTGCAAATGCAATTGGCCCATTAGCAGCCATTACCGATTCAATTACCAATGCGGGAATTTCAACTAAAGCAAGCATCCCTTTATGGGTGATGATGATTGGTGCGCTCGGTATTGCTTTGGGATTAACGCTATATGGGCCGAAGTTAATTAAAGCGGTTGGCTCAGAAATTACTGAACTAGATAAGTCTCGTGCATTTTGTGTAGCAATGGCTGCTGCAATTACTGTGATTATAGCTTCTCAGCTTGGCTTGCCAGTGAGCTCGACGCATATTGCTGTTGGAGGGATTTTTGGTGTTGGTTTCTTGCGCGAATATTTGAAAACAAACTATGCCAGTAAATTACATAAAATTTTAGATCATCACGAAGGTGAAGAGCGGGTACGAATTCAGACCTTTTTGGATGATTTTAAAAGTGCTTCAGTTGAGGATATGGAAAAGATGCTCAAAGATGCTAAGAAAAATAAAGCTGAACTAGGGTTGAGTAAGAAAGAAAGAAAGCGCCTTAAGAAGGTTTATGGTGAAAAACTGGTGAAGCGTTCAGCTTTCAAGAAAATCATAGCTGCCTGGTTAATTACTGTGCCAGCCTCAGGTGGTTTGTCTGCTGCAGTTTTCTTAATGCTAAAGGATCTACCTATTAGTTGATTGCCTAATTGCTTTACTCGCGCTTGATTTAGCGCTAACGTAGTTATATTAAACCTGAAAAGGGCAGTGCCCGAATAGCATCAAGTTATTCGGGCATTTTTAATTGCTAACTATTTAATGAGAGGTTCATTATGCCAAAACAACAAGCGCAATTATTGATCAGTGATCTGCATGATCGGTTTGGTGATGATTTGACGAGTCCACAACAGCAGGCTTTAATGTCTCAATTAAAATCTCATATTCATAATATGGACGAATCAGATCCTGTTGAGCCAGGTATTTTAGAAACAATTGAAGTGTTTATTTCAGAGATTGAAAGCGAGCACCCAAATGCTGCATCTGTGGTGGCAAAAATTCTGGAAACGCTTAAAAATATAGGTGTTTAAAACGCAGTTTTGGCTTGAGATAGAGGCCGTTAAAGTAGTTATTAAACCTACGATACTTTAACAGCCTATTAACTTTATATTACTCTTTCATTTCTTTATAAGTTCTCAATATTTCCTTTAGAGGGCGCTTAGCTTTAAAACCAAAAGTATCATTAAATGTTTTGGCATTAATGACAACAGGGTATTTGAAGTAATTAATCAAATACGTCGGAAACATTTTTAAATCCAATAAACCTGTTATCAGTTTCGGTAATACTGGCGGGATTGAAGGGATTGGAATTTCAGTACAACCACAATGTGTTAAAGCGTCTTGGTAGGATATCCAATCACTCGGGGCAACATTATATACGCCTCGAATACGTTTCTTATGCGCTAAGGTAATCGCATCTGCCATATCGTCGATATGAATAAACTGCATAATAGGTGAAAATCCGACGAGCGTTGGAGCATATTTACTTGAAAGCAGGCTGCTTATCGTATTTTTGACGCCAGGGCCTACAATATTACAAGGGCGCAAAATAGTGATGTTAAGGTCTGGGTAGCGCCATAAATAAATATTGGCCAGGTTTTCAAGCTCAACAGAATCAACCAAATCCATCGTTAATTCCGCAGCCTTTAAGGGGGCTGTTTCATCGATTAGTGCGGGGTTATACGGTGACGCACCATAAACGTGATAAGTAGAAAGAACAATTACGTTGTTGATGCCATATTTATGGCTTAGATCTAGTAGTTTTTGGGTGCCGAGAACATTGGCATTATAACGGCTCATTCGTGTTTCTTCGCTTGAAGAAATTCTACCTAGATGAATGACACTGTCAAAATCATATTGCTTGAACAAGTCTTCAAACCCGCGTTTATTAAAGTCTATTTTATAGCTTGGAATGTCATCACTATGGAAGGTGAGCTTTCTGAAATCTACCGCAACAATCTGGTAAGTATCCCGTAAACGGTTGATGATTTGTTGAGATAAAGCACCAGCTGCGCCTGTTACTAAAACTGTCTTTTTTACTTTTTTAGTGTTCTTGGGGGTCTTTTTTTGTTTTTCACTCATTGAAATATGCCTTCTCGTTCTTCAAGTCCCTTCGATATCAAGCCATTGATCGCGCTTTTAACTTTTTCGACACGTCTTGTTACCTGTTCTTCGGTCAGATCTTCGTTTGAAAAGTGAATTGGTTCGCCAAAATTTAAAATGACTTTGGCAGGAAGCACAAAGGGGAGGGCAACAGGAACATAAGGTATGCCGAGTAATTTTGCGAGCGGTTTAATGTTAGCAAAAGCCGGGATTGTTTCTTCGCAACCAACCACGCCTACCGGGATGATTGGTGTGTTATGTTTCATCGCTAAGTGAACAAAACCATTACCAAAGCGTTGTAACTGATAGCGATCTTTGTAGAGTTTACCTGAACCGCGAATACCTTCCGGGAAGGCTACAATAGCTTCACCGTTTTCCAGCATTTTAGCGCAGTTATCGGGGTCGCCTAAAACTGCACCAACCTGGTTTAAGAAATTACCCAGAAACGGAACAGTAGGGAAAAAACGTTCAATCATCGCTCGTGGTAAGCGTGGTGATTTTTTGCGATTAGCTAATGCGTAGCCAATCAAAGTGCCATCAATAGGTAATTGACCGCTATGATTTGCGATAATTAATACGGGGCCGCTATCAGGGACGTTCTCAATTCCTTTGGGTTCGACTCTAAAATACTTATGGTAAATGCCCGAAAAAAGCGACAATACAATTTTGTTTGTGTCTGTGTTAAATCCCCAAGGATCATAACCTAAAGACCCGACGGGTTTGTCAATTTTATCTAATTGCTGATTCAGTTCTTTAGAAACTAGCTTTGCTTTTAAAAATGACTTTAAACTCATTACATATCCTTGGCGTAAAGAGGGCCGATAAAGTGTATATCGCTTCGATTAAATTTAGTCTTGAACTAAAGGCGACTATTATTCCATAAAAGTGATTACTCTGCTGTGCATATTTCATTGCTAGTAACTAATAAGGTATATTTTTGTGTGACTCAATAGGGGTAGTATATTTGCTGAATGACTAATTGTTGATCTAAATCATATCTCGAAAAAAATACCCTGATAAATTGAAAGCACTCGCTAAACTAATATTGCGGCCTTAATTTCTGTGTTAATAAAAGAAGGAACAAGTATGGAATCGTTTGAAAGTGTAGAGCGTTGTGTAGACAAAATTATTGAAACAGTGGGCAATAATATTGTACTGGGGTTGCCCTTGGGTTTAGGTAAACCGAACCAGCTTGCAAATGCCATCTATAATCGTGCTAAAAATAATCCAGAATTAAACTTAAGAATTATCACTGCACTTTCTCTCGAAAAACCAAGACCAAAAGATGACATGGAGGCCAAGTTTTTAGTGCCCTTCATCGAGCGTTTATTTGGCGACTATGAAGAGTTAGGTTATGCCAAAGCGGTTCGTACCAATACGCTCCCTGATAATATTCAGGTCTCAGAGTTTTATTTTAAAGCGGGGGCGATGAAAAATTGTAGTAGTGCGCAGCAACATTATATTTCAAGTAATTACACATTTGTTTCTCGCGACTTATTATTAAACGGTGTCAATGTGCTGGCACAAATTGTGGCAGAAAAAGAAGTCGATGGGCAAAACTATTTAAGTTTAAGTTGTAATACCGATGTAACGCTTGATGCTATGCCTTTAATTGAAGAAGCGCGTGCGGCAGGTAAAACGATAGTAACCATTGCTCAGGTTCATGATGACCTACCTTTCATGTATAACCGGGCTATGGTTGAGCCTGAGTATTATGACATGGTGATTCGTAGTCCTGAATGCCAAACAACTTTGTTTGCACCACCTAATATGTCTGTTCCTAATCCTGATTTTATGGCAGGTCTGTACGCAAGTACCTTAATCAAAGATGGCGGTACTTTACAAATTGGTATTGGTTCATTAGGTGATGCAATTGTTTATGCGTGTCAGCTTCGGCATGAACATAATAGTGACTACCAGGCGCTTGTTAAAGGAATCAATGTAGATGCTGACATCATTGAGCAAACAGGTGGAAAAGAAGTTTTTGATAAAGGGTTGTATGGGTCGAGCGAAATGTTCGTTAATGGATTTATGCATCTCATACAAAAAGGTATTGTGAAGCGAAAGGTCTATGATGACCTTGACCTGCAGCGACTATTGAACGAAGAAAAAATAACAGAATCTGTTAATGCTGACATGCTTAAATGCCTGTTAGATGAAGCGGTAATAGGTCATCATCTTACTCATTCCGATTTTATCTACTTACAGCATTGGGGGATCTTTAATAAAGATATTACTTGGACGGATGATGGGATTGACATCGGTGGCCAGTGTTTATCTGTTGATTTAAATCAGGAGGGTAATTTACACGCTATTTGTGAAAACTGTTTGGGTGAAAGTTTGAATTGCGGAGTGCACATGCATGGCGGTTTTTACCTTGGGCCGCAAGACTTCTACCAGGCACTTCGGGATTTGCCGCGTGAAGAAAGTGAAAAGATCTGTATGTCGAGTGTCGGTCATATCAACCAATTAGACTATGATCAGCCATTATTGTCAGCTCAAAGAAAGCATGCTCGATTTATTAATACCGGCATGATGGTTACTTTAAGTGGTGCTGTTGTTTCAGACGGTCTTCAAGATGGTACGGTAGTAAGTGGTGTAGGGGGGCAATATAACTTTGTCGCTATGGCGCACGCTTTACCTGATGCGCGCTCGATATTATGTGTGCGTAGTACGCGGGGGAGTGGCAAAAATTTACAGTCAAATATTTTACCTCATTATGGGCATGTCACCATTCCTCGTCACCTTCGGGATGTGGTTGTAACGGAGTATGGTATTGCTGATTTATTAGCTAAAACAGATGAGGAAATAGCAATTGCCTTAATTCAGGTGGCTGATTCGCGTTTTCAGGAAGAGTTGTTGCAAGGGGTTAAGAAGGCAGGGAAAGTGCGTGAAAGCTATGAAATTCCTGAACGTTATCGAAATAACTACCCAGAGGTGATTGCTAAATTTGTTGGTGAGTGGCGTGGAAAAGGCTATTTTCCAGCCTTCCCATTAGGTTCTGATTTTACTGATGAAGAGATAGCTTTGGGTAAGAGCCTTAAAGATATAAAAGCGCTTATGAGCAAGCCTCGTGCGATGTTAAAAGCCGTTATTCGTTCTTACACACTTAAAGTTGATGAAGCAGAGGCAAAACCCTTTTTGGATCGTTTGAGTTTATCTCACCCGGACTCAACAAAAGAAAAAATCTTGCAGCACCTATTGCTGTTGGAGTTAGAGGAAAATGGGTACTTAAAATCCATGTAGACTTGTAAGGTGGGTTTCGTCGACCTTTCTCGTACTTATATCAATATGGGTGAGCTAAAGTTCACCCACAACTTAATTCTGCATTTGCTGTTTCAAGCAAGATCTGAAATAGTGTCAGCTTATACCCTGCAATCTAAATAATTTAAAAAAATCAGGAAGAAATATGAAAGCTGCATTATTAGCTGGTGTGGGCATTTTATGTATAAGCAATCCATTAACTGCGTCTGACACGGGTTTTATTGATGCTGTTAAAAATGGTGATGCAAAACTAAGTTTGCGCATGCGTTATGAAGATGTGAATGAAAACACAGCTGTTGAGCGTGGTGCGCAAGCATTGACGCTAAGGTCACGTTTAAGTTTTGAAACTAAGCAGTATGAATTGTTTTCTGTATTGCTAGAGTTTGATGATGTGCAGGCTATTCCTGATGATGAAAATTTTAATACGGGCGATAATGGTCAGTTAGATGATGCTTTGGTAGAAGATCCTGAAGGCTCAGAAATAAATCGTATTTGGCTTGCCTACGATATTGCGAATACGCTGATCAAATACGGGCAACAATATGTAGCTTTAGATAATGAACGCTTTTTTGGTTCTGAACCTTGGCGGCAGAATACGCAAACCTTATCAGGCTTAAGTATTCGAAATAATAGTTTGAACTACACTCATTTATATTTTGCCCAGTTTAACCAGCTTGAAGGTGTTCAAGGAGAAGGGCGTTCTGAAGGTCGTCGTGATCTAAATGCTAATATTGCCAATATAAAGTACCGTGGTTTTATGCATAGTGATTTAGCTCTTTATGCTTATTCCTTGGATAGCGATTATGTAAACTATCAAGAAGATACGTTAACTTACGGGGTTCGTTTTTCTGGTCGTATTAAAAATGAGCCTGAAATTGACTATGCCTTTGAATACGCAAGGCAGAGTGATGCAGGCGCTAACACTTTAAACTACTCGGCTAATTATAGTTTGTTAGACTTTGGTATTGCTTTTAATGGTGCCCGTTTTGGCTTGGGGCAGGAGGTATTAGGTGCTGATGGCTTTGGTTATTTTGTGACGCCACTGGCAAGTTTGCATGGTTTTCAGGGGTGGACGGATCAATTTCAAAATGGCGGGCTAGGAAATATAGCGGGAGGCGTTAGAGATACTTATTTTAGCGTAGGTTATGCCTGTTCAGATGAATTTCACCTTACCAGTATTTATCACAGCTTTAAATCTGATGGCGGGCCAGCGGGTCAAGGTAAGCTTGGTAGTGAGTGGGGGGTAGAAGCTAAATATGGGGTGGGAAACTATGCTTTCAAGCTTAAATATGCAGACTACTCAAAAGATAATTTTGGACTTGACACAAAAAAAATCTGGTTAACGGCTGAGGCTGATTTTTAAATTCAGTTTTTTAAATATTAGGCCGAAGTACTAATTATTCCGAGCAGTGCAATATAGAGAATGTTTGCTGGCCGTCTTTTATATCCGATTCCGGCCAGATCGCATTCGCGTATGTACGAATAGCTTCATTCTGCGCTAGTATCTGGAGTTCTTCTGCGATAGCTTTATCTGAGCGAGAGATAAAAAAGTTGGTAGTTGCGACATTAAGCTCTACTTGCTTCAACATTTTGCAGGTTGTTGTGTTGTTAGCATAAATAATACGATGCTTTCCCGGTAACAGTTCGACAAACGAGCACGCGCAAAGTGTAAAAGATAAGACTGATACGAGTAGAAAGTTATTTTTCATGTTGAGTTTCAAAAATCATAAGCGATAATGCTTCTTTTATTAAGAAAAGACGAACGATGAGTTTACAGTATAAAATTGTACCCGTAACCGCTTTTGAGCAAAATTGCTCAGTGCTTTGGTGTGATGAAACCAATGACGCGGCTGTTGTTGATCCTGGTGGCGATATTCCCAAAATATTAGCCTTTGTAAAATCGGCAGGTTTAACGCTTAAAAAAATCATTCTTACCCATGCTCATATTGATCATGCCGGTGGCACTTCTGAATTGTCTGAAGCCTTGAGTTTGCCAATTGAAGGGCCGCATAAAGAAGATAAATTCTGGATAGATTCCTTGCCCCAGCAAAGTCAGATGTTTGGTTTTCCAGTCGTAAAAACCTTTACGCCTACACGCTGGCTTGAGCAGGGGGATACGATACAAGTAGGCAATGAAGCTTTAGGTGTGCTTCATTGTCCGGGGCATACGCCTGGTCACGTTGTGTTGTTTCACGCGCCGTCAAAATTAGCCGTGGTAGGGGATGTCTTATTTCAAGGTTCAATTGGTCGCACAGATTTTCCAAAAGGTGATTTCGATACTTTAGCAAATTCTATTCGAACGCATTTATGGGCTTTACCTGATGATGTGCAATTTATACCTGGTCATGGGCCTATGTCGACTATTGGACATGAGAAAGTGAACAATCCTTTTGTAGGTGGTTACGGCTAGGTTGTAGGTGCTTATAATAGCTCACAGTGGTTAAGCATATTTACTTCAAGTTTCTAAATTATTAATTTTCTATATCGTAGTAGGTTTTTGAATGTCTCAAACAGTAAGAACGCGTATTGCACCATCGCCAACGGGTGACCCTCATGTTGGAACTGCTTATATCGCACTTTTTAATATGTGTTTTGCAAAGCAACATGGCGGTAAATTCATTCTACGGATTGAAGATACTGATCAGGCGCGGAGTACGTCAGAATCAGAAAAAGACATACTGGACTCTTTGCGATGGTTAGGTTTGGATTGGGATGAGGGGCCTGATGTAGGTGGTGAATATGGACCTTATCGTCAGAGTGAGCGTAAGAATGATTACCGCGCCTATGCTGAGCAATTAGTCGAGCAGGGTGACGCATTTTATTGTTTTAGAACGCCTGAAGCACTGGATGTGATTCGTGAAGAGCGTAAGGCTGCTGGACTAAATCCAGGTATTAAAGGTGAGCTTGAATTACCTGCCGAAGAAGTTAAAGCTCGATTAGCAAGTGGTGAAGCGCATGTTATTCGTATGAAGGTGCCTGATGAAGGTACTTGTGTGATTGATGATATGCTGCGTGGCACGATTGAAATTGATTGGTCACAAGTAGATTGCCAAATTCTACTTAAGTCAGACGGTATGCCGACATATCACTTAGCCAATGTGGTTGATGACCACCTAATGGCGATAACACACGTTATACGTGGTGAAGAATGGATTAACTCTGCACCCAAGCATCAGCTGCTTTACCAATACTTTTCGTGGACTATGCCAGAACTTTGTCATATGCCGCTGTTAAGAAATCCAGACAAAAGTAAGCTCAGTAAGCGTAAAAATCCAACGAGTGTGAACTATTATGAACGTGCAGGTTTTTTACCTGAAACTGTGATCAATTATCTAGGTCGTATGGGCTGGTCAATGCCTGATGAACGTGAAAAATTTTCTTTAAGTGAGATGATTGAGCATTTTGATATTAAGCGTGTATCACTAGGTGGGCCGATTTTTGATGTTGAGAAACTCAAATGGCTAAACGGCTTATGGATTCGTGAGAATCTTAGTCCTGAGGAATTTGTAAATCGGGCTAAAAACTGGGCCTTCAATGAAAGCACATTGCTGCCATTAGTCAATTTGGTTCAGGGGCGTGTTGAAACACTAACGGATATTGTTCCGCTTGCCAGTTTTATGTTTGCGGGTATGTTGAACCTTGAGGAGTTAGACTTCGAACATAAAAAGTTAGAAGTAGGGCAGGTAAAGCGTGTACTCCAATTTACATTGTGGACGCTTGAAGCGCAGAGGCATTGGGAAAAAGACAATATTTTTGCTGACATTAAATCATTAGCACAAGTAATGGAGCTAAAGCTTGGTGACTTTATGCAGCCAATTTTTGTTGCTATTGCGGGTACGCCGAATTCGTGGTCGGTAGTTGATTCAATGGATAAGCTAGGGCCTGACATGACTCGTGCCCGTTTGCGCCATGCTGTCAATGTGCTTGAAGGCTTCTCCAAGAAAGAAACAAAAAGAGTTGAAAAAGAGTACCAGGCCTTAAGTAAAAAGCTGGCTGAAATAAAAAGTGAAAATAACTGAAAAATCGGCTTGACTCGTTAGGGGCAGTTCAATATTATACGCCCCGTTGAACGACATAGCGCACCGAGAGAGGGGCTATAGCTCAGCTGGGAGAGCGCGACGCTGGCAGCGTTGAGGTCTGCGGTTCGATCCCGCATAGCTCCACCAACTTTGGTAATTTGTTGTTCAGGTAAAGTTTTAGTCCCCTTCGTCTAGAGGCCTAGGACACCGCCCTTTCACGGCGGTAACAGGGGTTCGACTCCCCTAGGGGACGCCATATAAGAGACCGGTAATCACTAAAGTGGTTACCGGTTTTTTTATGCCTGTAAGGTTTTAAGTTCTAACTTGAATTTTTGAGCGTGACCCGCTCAGCCGTCAAAAAAATAGCAGTTCTGCAAATTGGTAAAAAATTAATATTCATTATTTTTTATATTTCAAAAACAAAATCCTCTAACTGTTTGAAATTAAGAATAAAATAAAAATATATTTTGGGTTTCTAAAAATCTGGCACAAAAATCGCTTACATAAGATATATAAGAAACAACAACGATTATAAATTGACGAAACATTGTCGAAACCAAAATATATAGGAATTCATCATGTCAGCAGAAATTAGAGATATTCGCAGCGCACGTCTAGCAAAATTAAACGCAGAAAAAGAATTAATGGATTACATGATCTGGACTATGACGCATGAAAATGATCCGCATGAGCTACACGAAGATCCTATCGCTGTGTTTCGTGAAGAAATGAATGCGCGTCGATTAAGACAGTTAGTCGCATAAATAAAACAAGTTAAGTTTTGAAAGAAGAGTTGTGACACTTTGGCCTGAGGTGCCCAGCTTTTTAATAAAAAATCCCCCTACTGTGCTCTTTTTGACTAGAGGCCGCAGTAGGGGGATTTTTTGTTTATCTAGACCACCAATTCTCAATGCCTAGTTTATAAGCTGGCTGTATATCGGGGCGTTTAAACTTATCCCAGTATGCCAGGCGGTGGTAATCAAGGTGCCAGTTTGGAATAGTGTAGTGATGCCATAATAGTACCCTGTCTAAAGCGCGCATGGCATCAATTAAGCTTGGTCTGTCTTTAGCTTTAATTACCGCTTCAATAATCGCGTCCACTGCAGGGTGTTTAACGCCTGAATAGTTCTGGTTACCTATAACGTCTACATTACTGGAGTGAAAATAATCACGTTGTTCATAGCTTGGTGCATTTCCTTGCGATAAAGAATAGGTGGTCATATCAAAATCAAAGTTATCCATTCGTACTTTGTATTGTGTTGCGTCTACTAACCTGGCGGTGGCAGTTATGCCTAGTTTTTCGAGGTTTTTAATAAAAGGCATAAGTATGCGTTTTATACCTACTTGACGAACTAGAATTTCAAATTCAAAAGCTTTATGGCTTTGCTGATCAATTAATTTTCCATTTTGAATCACCCAACCCGCTTGTTTTAGTAATGTAAGAGCTTGTTTGGTTTGTGCTCGAATATTACCGTTACCTTTGGTTTGTGTCAGGGTAAAAGGTTGTGTGAAAAGCTCGGGGGGGAGTGAGGCTCGAAAAGGCTCAAGCAGTGCGAGCTCCTTTGGGGTTGGCAAGCCTTTGGCTGAAAAGTCAGAATTAGGGTAGTAGCTGGTATTTCTGGCGTAAGCCTGATTAAAAAGTGCTTTGTTAGTCCACTCAAAATCAAACATTAAGCTAATCGCTTGGCGAACACGCACATCTTTAAATCGTTCCAGGCGGGTATTAAAGAAAAAACCTTGTGTGGTTGAAGGGATTTGATGGTTTATTTCTTGTTTGAGTACTTTGCCATTTTTAAGTGCGGGAAAGTCGTAAGCACTCGCCCAGTTTTTTGCCATATAGTCATAAAATAAATCAAAATTACCCGCTTTAAATGCTTCAAAAGCAACTGCTTGGTCACGGTAATAATCAATAGAGATAGTGTCAAAATTGAAACGACCTTGATAAATATTGAGACTGCTGCCCCAAAAATCTGTTTTACGCTTTAAGGAAATTGAATTACCAATGTCGAAATCAGCTATTTCATAAGGGCCACTCAAAAGTGGTTTTGTTTGAGAACTACGTTCAAATTGTTGAAACTCCCAAAAGTGCTTCGGCAAGATCGGCATCTCACCAATGCGTAATATGTTCGCGCGCTGGTTAGCTTCTTTAAATTCTACGTGAACAACGCGATCTGATTTTGCTGAAATACTCGCAACGCCGAATAAAGACTGTTGAAAGCGGGGGTGGCCTTTTTCGATTAATGTTTTAAATGAAAACACCACATCATCTGCATCTATTTTGTGTTTATCATGAAAAGTAGCATTAGAGCGAATCGTAAACTCAACCCATTTAACATTCTCAGGGTAGGTGAGGGACTGCGCTAATAAACCGTAAGCACTTTGTGGTTCGTCGCCAGAAGGAGAGTAGTTACCAGTGCCTATCAATAATGTTTCATTTAACTCAGAAAAACCATAAATAAACTGACCAGCCGTATTAAATGGGCTAGTACCTTTTAAGGTATAAGGGTTAAGTGAATCATAAGTGCCAAAACCCATTAGCTTAAGTTGGCCGCCTTTAGGTGCTTTTGGATTGACGTAGTCAAAGTGTTTAAAATTTTTCGAGTATTTTAAATCACCGTGTAAAGCAAAACCATGACTGGTAGTGAGGTTTTGTGCATAGGCATTTTTTAAAGTGGGGAGAATAAAAATGAGTAAAATATAAGTGCTAACAAGCTTTAGATTTATGAAATTATAAATGGGCATAAGGTTTATTTTGTTTATTTAAATTTGTGAGTTATTCCTTTGAGTCTACCCAATTGTAGCGCTTAAGTATGCTGAATTAGCATCAAAATAGAAAAAGTAATTCTTTTTACTCTGCAAGAAAAGGTCAATCACAATGCAATTATTGGTCATTGAGACTGCGTGTGAGTTCTTTATGCTAAAAAGGGTCCGCTCTACTTTGAGCTATACGCTAAAAAGGGATAAACAATAATGACACACGAAGCTCTTATATTTGATGCGATTCGCACCCCTCGCGGTCGTGGTAAATCAACAGGCGCACTACATGAAGTTAAGCCTGTTACTTTATTAACAGGTTTGCTTAATAGCATACAATCTCGAAACCAATTTGATACGGCTGCAGTTGATGACATTGTAATGGGTTGTGTGACTGCTGTGGGTGATCAGGGGGCTGTGATTGCAAAAACAGCCGCTTTGGCAGCAGGTTGGGATGATGATGTTGCAGGCGTAGTTCTTAATCGCTTTTGTGCATCCGGTCTTGAGGCTGTTAATACTGCCGCTATGAAAATACGTTCCGGCTGGGAGCATTTGGTGGTAGCTGGTGGTGTAGAGTCGATGTCACGTGTGCCGATGGGTAGTGATGGTGGTGCTTGGGCAATGGACCCGGAAACCAACTTTAAAACAGGTTTTATGCCTCAAGGTATTGGTGCAGATTTAATCGCTATGTTAGGTGGTTATTCACGTACTGATGTGGATGCCTTCGCGGTAAGGTCTCATCAAAAAGCGGCGGCCGCATGGCAAAGAAAAGCTTTTGAAAAATCGCTTATTCCAGTATTAGATCAAAATGGTTTCACGATCTTGGACCATGATGAATTGATACGTCCTGACAGCTCACTTGAAACCTTGGCCAAGCTAAAACCTTCTTTTCAAATGATGGGCGAAATGGGGTTTAACGGTGTTGCAAAAGAGCGTTACCCACATGTCGAAAGCATTGATCATATTCACTCACCGGGCAACTCATCAGGCATTGTTGATGGTGCTGCGGCTATTTTGATAGGCAGCGAAGCTGCCGGTAAAAAGTTTGGTATGAAGCCTCGTGCCCGGATCATTGCCTCGGCAGTAGTCGGGACAGACCCCACCATTATGTTAACCGGTCCGGCACCTGCTGCTCGCAAAGCACTTAAAGTAGCTGGGCTGGATGTGTCAGATATAGACTTGTTTGAAGTCAATGAAGCATTTGCATCAGTCGTTATGCGTTTCATGGATGAAATGGGTGTTAGTGAAGAAAAAGTCAACGTCAATGGCGGGTCTATCGCCATGGGCCATCCATTAGGTGCAACTGGCGCTATGATCGTAGGTATTTTACTAGATGAGTTAGAAGCCAGAGACCTTGATCGTGGTTTAGCAACATTATGTGTTGGTGGCGGTATGGGCATAGCAACCATCATTGAAAGAATCAAAGATTAGGAGGATAGACGAATGAGCTCTGTTATATATGAAAAAGATGAAAATAATATTGTCCACTTAATTTTAGATAAACCAAATTCGGGTGCGAATTTAATGGACATCGAATTCACTAACTCATTAGTGGAAGCGGTAGAAAAACTACGAAATGATGACTATGCCGGTGTCATATACCGATCGAACAAAAGCACTTTTTTTGCGGGCGGTAACCTAGATGACCTTTATGCCACTACGAAAGAAAATGCTCATGTATTGTATGAGATGCTTGATCGCTTAAAGCAAGTCATGCGCGAGTTAGAAGTTTCAGGTAAACCAGTGGCAGCTTGCATTAACGGCGCTGCGCTAGGAGGTGGGTGGGAACTAGCTTTATCTTGTCATTACCGAGTAGCACTTAGCAAAGGGGTTATTCTTGGTCTGCCTGAAGTAACGTTAGGTCTGTTGCCGGGTGGCGGTGGCGTCATCAGAATGTCAC
>ENA-OSET01003357-OSET01003357.1-sediment-metagenome-genome-assembly--contig:-NODE-3357-length-14796-cov-2.882669_pt1 | contig 14796 bp, 17 predicted proteins | sample MGYA00237882_ERZ534229 | MGnify/ENA primary metagenome ERZ534229 (study PRJEB26408, sample SAMN06266212) | sediment metagenome | isolation source: Hudson Canyon methane seep mesocosm | place... | reverse complement strand
AACCAAAACTCTTTTTTGAACTCTCAAGTTCGGCACGTGCAGCCTCGGGGGCATTTTCGGGGGTATACAAGGTAAAAGACATGATGTGAATTCCTATGAAAAATTAAGTACGTTAAATAATTACGAAGACCTTACTTAGCTCAGATCTGCAGCTTGGCTATACTTTACCCGCTAGAATCCGTACTATGAATACCTCAAAGTCCTAATTTTTAGTCTAGGAGTCCCAAAATGTCCTCTGTTATCGACTTAATCGAACTTATTAAGCTGCGCGTGAATGTTTATCACAACGCTCGGGTGTGCGGTCATTGGAAGATCAACCAACATTCAGAGGGCAATACTTGCTTTCATATGGCCACCCAAGGGCGCTGTCTGTTAACGGTTCCAGGGCACGGTAGCTGGACTTTATCCGAGGGTGATTTGGTGATTTTCCCGAGGGAAATCCCTCACACCATGGTGCCCGACGAGGAGCTGAGCGGCCCACAGCAACACCTGCTCATTGCAGATTCCCAAGACCTGCCGGGCACCAGCATGTTGTGTGGAGAGCTGAAACTTCAGCACCAGGGAAGTCATGCATTGCTGAATGCCCTGCCCGCGGTATTTGTGATAGAAAAAAACGAATCAACTCCGTGGTTAATGCGTTTATATGCCATGATCCTGGAAGAGAGCCTGATCAGCCGGCAACAATCTAACCCCATACTCAATCGCCTCTGTGAACTTTTGTTTTCATATGCGCTGCGGCATTTTGCAGAACATGACCAGCGCAGCACGGGTGTGTTAACACTCTATGCGCACGCACAGATCAACAAGGCCATTGAAGCCATTCACGCTAAACCCCATCTGGACTGGGGCCTGATCAGCCTGGCTGAACACGCCGGCATGTCTCGCACACAGTTTGCCCAAACCTTTAAGCAGCTCAGTGAATGGACACCCATGCAATATTTAACCTGGTGGCGCATGCAACTCGCCTGGACACACCTGCGCTCCGGAGAGTCTGTGGCTGCGGTAGCCGAACGAATAGGCTACCAATCTGAAGCGGCTTTCTCTCGGGCATTTCGCAAGCATTTTGGAGAAAATGCGGGCGCGGTAAGACGCTCACGCAGCAACAGCTAACAATGGCCCGGCAAATTGCTTGGTGCAAATATGCGACACGGCTTTGCAATAGTTGAGAGTTTACGAACCGGCCCCGGGCGCTTATCTTTCCGGCCACATTCAATAAAACTGGAAAGAGCCCTACAGTGAGTGAAGACCCAACATTGCTGCCCGGAGAAGCACCAATTAAAAATGCGCCGGCAATTAAACTGGAAAATGGCTTTGCCTGCATTCCCCAGCACTACCTTAAATTCAGGCATACTCAGGAATCCCTGGAACAAATTGTTGTGGAGATCAACTACTGTGATCGCTACCCGGTATTTGTCTGTAATGACTCAAGTGGGCTTTACATACAAGTTGGCATTATCGGTTATGACAACTACGCCACCCATCAGAAACAATCCGCATCCACTAAGATTGTCTATGGACGAAAATGGCGAGTTGAACCTGAACTGCCCAGTTCAGAAGTTATTCAAACGGTTTTTTTAGCCATTAAAAAAGCGCGAGAACATGAAATTCGGGAACTCTTTCGCCTAACCAACAAGGGGCAATACAGCACGCCCTTTAACAACCATCACGATTTTCCCCTGATGGCACAAAACGAAGAACTACTGGATGTACATAACCAGGAGCAGAATGCTCCCTGTGATTTAACTGTGCTGGCTCAAGCACTCGAAAAGATTCGATATGACCGGGCACGATTTACCCTGGAAGCATTTCAGTCTATCTCCTCGGACCGGTGGCTTGTCGACTTATCAATTCAGCCCGAGACAGAGACTTCTTTGCCTGAACTCAATTCAAGTAATGTCACGCTGGTGCTCGAAAACCTGAACATAAACGAATTTTACTATGAACTGATGGAGGCCCTGTTGAAATTGAGTGACCGACACGTGGAAGAACATTTCTCCTACCGTGGTTTCTGTCGATTTAGCCGAAAGAATTGTATTGAAGCCCTGGGCGAGCTCTCAAAACATGTGCGTCGCCGAGATAACAAGCAGTTTAATGCTGAGTTTGAAGCACATTTCACGCAATCCAACTATCAAACCGATTTAACCCGGGTACCCAATCTGGGAAATGGCCTTAATGCCCGTAAAATCAGGAGTCAGCTGGCATATTTCGACAAACTTGACGGGATTCTTCCAACCCTTACAAAGGAGAATCCAGCTCAGTAAATTCCTCTCCTTCAATCAGTGCACGTTTGCTCATGATTCGTTCGGTCATAAAACGCACAAAGGTTTGGATCTTTGCATTTTTCCGCATATCGGGGTGGCTCAAAATCCACAGGTCAAACTTGTGCTCCGAGGTGTAGGGTGGCAGTCGCACCACACCCTCAAGTGTTTCACCGTAAAAACAGGGCAGCATCGACACACCTAAACCCTGCCGACAAGCTTCGCCCTGAATGCTGGCACTCATGATTTTATGTTTGGACGAAAACGGCAAATAGTTACGCGCAATTTTGCCGATGGGACGACGCATCTTATCACTCCAGCCCAGCCAGTTCAGTTGCTCCTGCCAGCCAGGCTCCTGCAGCTTAGGAATCAGACTGCGGGCGATATAAGCCGAGCGATGAACACGGGCCAGGCGGCGTCCAACCAAATACTCAGGCGGTTCATCACAGAGGCGAAATGCTACATCCGCCTCGCGATTGGCCAGATTAAATGCCCGGGTTGAGTCAATAATTTCCAAATCAATTTGCGGATACAGTCTACAAAAATCCGCCAAATCCGGCATCATAAACACATGCGCAAACAGGTCCGGCAGGGTAATTTTGATATCGCCCTTCAGCGTGGCATCCTTACCGGCCACTCTGCGCTCTACCGCACTCAAACGTTCCTCCAGATTAGAAGCCTCTTTAAATATCTCATCGGCTGCCGCCGTGGGCACATATCCCTGGGAGCCACGATTAAACAGACGTTCACCCAGCGCATCTTCAAAGTTATTAATGCGTCGGGACACTGTTGCGTGATTCACATTCAAAGATTTGGCCGCGGCCCTGATTGAGCCCGCTCGACACACAGCCAGAAAAAACTTTAAGTCATCCCAATTCACGTGTGTAATTTCCTTAAGTCGACACTAAAGAACCCTCAGTGGGGAGCGCAGAGGCAATATTCAAGTGGATAGTTTGTGCACCACCCTAACGTATTTATTGCCAATTACCAAACCCGGCATAGCTCAGTATGCTGCGTCAAACCGTTTGTAAAACCATCACCACCCATTAGGAGATACTCATGCAACAACCAAAGCTATCGGGGAAATACGAAGTCAGCAGTAGTGTTTTGTTAGACGCCTCCCAAAGCGAGGTATGGTCCGTTTTAGAAGATTTTTCCAATGTATCCTCTTGGGCACCCGCAGTGAGTGAATCCTATGCCATTGGTAAAGGTGAAAAATGTGTCGGTGCGGGTCGTCACTGTAAACTTGACGGTTTTGGGGCGATTGACGAAATCATCACACTCTGGAAAGAAGGCACGGGTTTTGTTTACAACGTAACGCCACTAGGCCCTCTGGATACCTCACACAGCTGCTGGTGGTTGACCGAGATCACCCCGGGCAAGTGCCGCCTCGACGTGACGCTCAGTTATAATATTCGATTTGGTCTGTTCGGAAAAATGATGCACGCCATGATCATGCGGAAAAAACTGGAAGAGTCCTTGCCCGACACGCTGCAGGCGGTGAAGACACGTGTCACTGAATTGCAATCTGTGGCCAAACTCGTCTCAGCCGCCGCCTGAACATCTTAATCAGACCATTGAGAAAGAGCCGTTTCTTCTTCCGACATTTTCAGAAACACGTCTTCACTGACCGGCCGGCCTAACAAATACCCCTGGGCCAGATCGCAGTGGAGCAGTTTTAGCATGTCTAGTTGCTGAGTGGTTTCTACGCCTTCAGCAACCACTTTCAAACCCAGGCCATGGGCCATCGCAATGGTTGCGGTGACCAATTCCCGGTCTGCCGACTCGCGATCAAGACCCTCCACAAAACTGCGGTCTATCTTGAGTACGTCGAATGGGTATTGCCGCAAATAGCTGAGTGACGAGTAGCCAGTACCAAAGTCATCCATAGACAAAACCACCCCGGCCTCGCTGAGTGCGCGCAGCGATTGATTCACATAATTGTGCCCGATCATCAATACACCCTCGGTGATCTCCAGCTCCAGGTCTGCCGGATTTAACCTGGCGTTATCTAAGGCACGGGTAATAAAACTGACCAGTGACGGATCCCGAAATTGACAGGGCGATAAGTTCACAGCCATTCTGAACGAAGGGAAACGCCCCCCCTGACACCGCTTTAATACAGAAAGTGCAGACTCAATAACGAAGTTACCAATACTGATGATCATTCCGGTCTGCTCTGCTACTGGAATAAATTCGGTGGGTGAAACGTGTCCGAGATAAGGGCTATGCCAACGTAACAGGGCTTCAGCGCCAATCACCTGGCCGCTGCTCACGTCTATTTGCGGCTGGTAGTGAACACTGAACTCTCCTCGCTCCAGCGCACCATGCATGTGCTCTTCAACACTCAAACGAAGGGAAACGGCCTGATTCATAGAGTCGGTGTAAAAGGAGTAGGTATTGCGCCCAGACTCCTTGGCTTTGTACATCGCGGTATCAGAATTTCGAAGCAGTGCCGATGAGTCGGCGCCATCCCCGGGATATAAGGCCACCCCCATACTGGCGGTGATCAAAAGCTCTCGACCATCCACACAAAACGGACGGCGAAATTGTTCTAATAACTTGTCAATCGTGGGGATGGCATCGGTATTTTCAGTCAACCCACGTAAAATTATGATGAATTCGTCCCCACCGAGCCGCCCGACTGTGTCATCTGAACGCACACTGTCTGACAGGCGGTAAGACGCTTCAATTAACAGGTGGTCTCCCACTTCGTGCCCCAGGGTGTCATTGATTTTCTTAAAGTCATCCAAGTCCAGAAAGATCACCGCAAGTTTTTCACTTTGTCGATTGGACTCCAACAACAATTGAGACAGGCGATCGAGTGACAAAAAGCGATTGGGCAGGTCTGTGAGTGTATCGTAATGCGCCTGGTGGGCAATTTTTCTCTCGGCTTCCTTGCGCTGTGAAACGTCATGAATGATGGAATACAGGAGTTTTCTGTCGCCGTGGTTTACAGGCCCGGAATACACCTCCACATCGCGAGTGCCCCCAGAGGAAAGGCGATGGGTAAAATCAAAGTACAAACGTTTTTCGAGTTTGGCCAACTCCATCTCATTCATTACATCTGCGGGCTCCAGAGTATTGATATCGGTTATCTTCAGTGACAGCATCTCCTCCTTGCTGTAACCGTAAAACTCCAAAGCCGCTGTATTTGCCTGAACGATGGCGCCATCTGCGGGATCAATGATCAGTTTAATAGCCTTGTTACTTTCAAACATCTGCTGGTAAATGCTGATGCTGTTCGCCAAGGCATCCATATTGGCTTTTTGTTCAGTAATATCCCTGACAATGGCTATCATCTTATCGCTGTCTGGCATTTGGCAAAGTCTGGCTTCAAATATCCTACTGCCGGCGTCAACTTCCATGTTGTATTCAAAGGTTGTTATTCTATTTTTGTCCGTAATGAGTGCCGCACTCTGAACAAATTGCTGCCCGACAGAGGCCGGAACAACGTCTTGCATGAGTTTACCCAGAAAGAAATCTGGTGAGACATAGAGATCTTCCGAGCGGTTGGCCCGATACTCCAGAATTCGGCAGTCTTTATCCAGAAGAAAAAACAGATCAGGTATAACCTGAAACACAGAATGGAGCACGCCCTCTTGCTGCTGGGTTAGGGCTTTCAAGACCTCTAGCGTGGACAAGTCAACGTCCACGCAATACATCTCTTTCCGCCCTCGATCATTTTCCAGCATCACATGACTGGAATACACATCTACCGCCGAGTGGTCAGCACGCTGTAATGTTAAATGCCCAGAAGGAATCGCCTCCCCGTGCTCCAGCCAAGACGCGTGAAGGGCAATCACGTCCGCCCGCATCTCGGGGGGAATAATCAAATCCTCCAGTTGCTGCCCCAGTGCCTCAGCGGCGCTATAACCATAGAGGCGTTCACTGGCATTATTCCAATAGATAACTTCTCGCTTTTCGTTGTAACCCTGGACGGATACCGCGTCCGTATGCTCAAAAATCTTTTGGAAATCTACAGCCCTTGACGCATCCATGAGTCTGCCCTAAACCGTGAACAATGGAGAGAAATGTCTCCATCAACTATAGTAATCACCAGTCAATTCGCAAGAGTTTGGCTTTCTTACAAGCCATAGCCACAGGCTATTGCATCTTGCGAAACAATGAAAAACCCTTAAACTAGCGGCACCCCTGTAGACTGCACAGTGGAATTTTAAGCGCTAAAGGAATGTATTATGGATCGTAGACACTTTATTCGAATGACGTTTGCCGGATCGGCCCTGGGTATCATTGCTCCGAGTACCGTACTGGCGGGATCGAATGCAATGGCGGGCGGTGTCTTCTACACCAAAGATGCCCCTGGGCGTTGGAGTAAGAAAGTCAGTGGTCACCTGCCGATAATAAAAATTTCAAAAGGACAAGATGGCACTGCTGCCCAGGTGGTTACCCCCCACGAGATGAAGGGCTATGATCACTACATCGTTAAACACATGCTGCTCGATCACAATTACCAGTTCATCGCCGAAACCATGTTCAACCCAATGGAAGATAAGGCGCCCATTTCTAACTATCAGCTGGGTGACTACCAGGGCGCACTCTATGCCTTGAGTGTGTGCAATAAACACGACTCCTGGCTGAATGTTGTTGAAGTGTGAAAATAGGGGCTGAGACCTTATTGGAGACTTGCTTTTAGCTCAGCGGTGTCCGCTTCACTACTGCCCAACCGTCCGGTTGGGCGCCAAGTACTTTTCGTGTAACTGCGTCAGCACGCCACGGCTTTGCAAGGCATTGAAGGCCGTCTCGAGTGTCTCTACCGATTGCAGGTGTTTACCTCGCTTTGAGACTTGAATCCACGGCGTACGTTCAGAGACGACAAAAGGCTCACCAAAACTTTCAGCCCCCCGGTTGATCTTGGCGGCCGCACTGAGTATGGGGTCCATAGGGCCAATAATGGCATCCACTCTGCCTGCCATCATCATTCTGACACCCTGTAGAAAATCTGCTGTACGCTGTTTGATTATCGAGGAGTCTTCATCGATGGCATCGCTGAAACTCGCCCCTCTCAAGTAGGCGATTTTTTTATTTTTCAGGCTATCAAGAGAATCAAAGACTGTGCCACTGCGGCCGATAACAACTGTTTTTAGTGGAGGCAGAGGAACCACATAAACAACATGTTCCTCCAGTTCCGGGTAGCGGAACATAATAGTCATATCAGTATGACCGGATTTGAGTTCGCTAATAATCCGAGCGTAAGGGCTGACCGAATTATTGGCGAGAAAACCCGCTTCTGTTGCCAGTGCATTGGCGAGATCAAAATAGATTCCACTGAAGGTTTGATCGATGTGGATGCCGTAGGGAGGAAAACCGATTGTACGTATGGAGATCTCTGGACCGGCCTGTCCACTCACTGCGCTCTTGATCCAGAATAAAAAAAACAAAGCGACGATTCTTGTCATTATTTCCCCATCAATTACGCTTACAGTCCCTTACGCAGACTAGCACAGGAAATGCACATTGATACAGGAGATTACTTCAGGCAGCCGCCTCCAAAGAGGCGGCTGTTTCATCTTCAGAAGTTGTAGTTGATGCCCACGCTGGTGTGGTAGGCAAAGTCTTCGTCAACGATTGAGCTATCTTTGATACCGTCACCCAGCGCAACAAAGCCTGCGTTAAGGTTAACGTCCCAATGATCGGTCAATTCGTAGCGGCCACGTACACCGGCAAACAAGTTTAATGATGAGTCGGCCTTGTAAGCCTCTCGAAATTCATTCGCTTCAGCCTCACTCACACCAAAATAGTGGTCCGCCTTATTGCCACTCACCCACTCCGCCCCTACATAGGGGTTCACATACCAATCACCCGCACGCAGGTCAAAGGTGTAGCTTAACAAGGCCGTTTGGCCTTCGTGTTTACTGCCGAGGTCTGTATTCAAAATAAACTTCATGCGGCCTTTGTCGGTTGTATGGTAAACATAAAAACCACCTTCCATCGTGAAATCACGTTCAACCAGACCTGCCAGCTTCTCATTGTCCTTATATTCGCTTTCATCACTTAATAAGGTCCCGCTGGGTGAGGCGGTCAGCCCATAGCTAAATTCACCTTGAGAGCCAAGGGCGAAATTGAGGCTGCCATTTTTTACAAAAAAGCGCTCCCCATTGTATTGAAAGGCAGGGAAGAACGTGGATTCATTGTCTTCACCGGCATAGACATTGGTAAAGCCTCCGATCACGCCTCCCGCTACCCAGCGGCTGTCACTGTCGCCTGGGTCGATAGCATCGTTGGCAAACGCGGTAGTCGCAATCAAGCTGCTGGCGATGGCGAGTTGAACAAATGTAGTTGCAGTAGTCATAGGTATTCCTTAATAGTTAACGATAAATAAAAAATGGATTTACAGACCAAAGAGCCGGGCTTCCAGATCCTGCCGGTTTTGCTGTTGCAGCTCTTTGGAGGAAGATTGAATATCAATGCGGTCAACGACAGAGGGTTGCGTTGCGTGATGCACAGAGCAGCCCCCCAGAAAGAAGGCGTTCAGTGAGATGATCGCAAGTAAAATAAGTTTCATAGCCGTTCCGTCCTGTCGTTGAGTACGGAAGCTACTATATAGATAGGGGCTGAACGAAAACTGAATGTAAAATTAACTGAAGATTAACTGGTGAAATTTGAGAAGAAATATTGATTTAACCCCGGTCGCGCGCCACAAAAGGCGCAATGAACGAACCGGGATTTGGCGCTATTTTTCTTCGGGTGTTTCGTGACACTGCACCTTATTAGTCCAGGCACTGTAAAGTAAAATTCGGGGAATAAACGTAGGCGTTACAGCCTCTGCCATGAAATTATAAAACGTATGTTCTGTGGTGATTTTAGTCCAGGCCTTGTTGTGGCAAACCGTTCTGATATCCAGCGGCTTGCTAATTTCAACCATGCCATTCAGGGTGGCATGGTGCCACTTGTTAGTGGTTTTATGTTCACCCTCTTGCTCTACCTGAACAAAAGTTACGGAACTGCAGGCCAGCAATACCTGGCTTGCAGCGAGCACAACCAATAGTCGAACAGCAGAAATATTCATCATTCTTCGCACCATACCTTGGCCGTTCTCGGCGTATAGATAAACAGTGTCAGCATCGACAGAATATAATCGGAGGAGGTGATGACCGTTTGCATCTGGGTCACCTCTGCACCTTCACAGGCCTCATTGACGTCCACCTCGTGCTCACCAAAAATACCAAACAGATAAAAAGGTTTACTGTCGATATAAGACGGGTCTGCATTGTCCTTTTCACCACCAGTCGGTCGTAATGTGACACTTGAACAGGCCGCCAAGTTTACCAACAATAACAGACAGAGAAGTCGTCTTAACATGGATAATCCCCCTACTACACCCATAATGATTGTTTCCTTATTATTCCTTTCGACTGGGTAATTCCAGTGTAAAAAGTGCGCCACCCAAGGCAGATTCTCCTATGACAACACTGCCCTGATAACTACTCACAATTTCCGCCACGATAGCGAGGCCAAAACCTTGTCCCGCGTGAGTTGAATCGAGTCGTACTCCCCGCTTTAAAATACTGTCTCGCTTGTCTGCCGGAATACCCGCACCATCGTCTTCTATCATAATTTGAATGGCAGACCTTCCATCGGCGAGCTCTACCCGCCTTGCCTGGGCCATCACTCGGTGCCTGCAATGTTTATAGGCATTATCCAGTGTATTACCCAGTAATTCGGCCAAATCCCCTTCATCGACCAACAGCGTGATATCGGTATCAATTTGCAGCTCCGCAGAGACCTGTTTGTCGCTATACACTTTATCCAGCGCGTCGAGTATCTGTTCCACTTCCGGGGCCAGAGAGATCGCGCTAACACTGCTACTGTGCCCGGACGACACCGCTCGGCGCAGTTGATAGTCAATGATGCTGCGCATTTTTTCAACCTGTCGCCCCAGACTGCCAACCAGCGAGTGACGATCAATGGTATCCTCTTGCTCCACAATGTCAGACTCTAAACCCTTAAGCACCGATAAAGGGGTTTTTAAACTGTGCGACAGGTCAGCCATTCTGTCCCGATACTTTTCCCGCTGCCTGCGTTCGTTGTCAATCAGCAAATTGACATTGGCCACCAGGCGAAGTAACTCCTTCGGGTAGTCACCGCCCAGGTCCTGGCTCTCTCCCCTGCCCATGGCGTCAACGTCTTCTGCCAGACCACGTACCGGTCTCAAACCCCAGCGGAGTATAATGGCCTGTAAACCCAACAACACGATACCAATCAGAAACAGAGCCACTAGAATGGTATTGCGGTAACTCTGGATATTTTCCTGATAATAATCCAGTTCTTCCATCACCGTAAAAACAAAGGTCGACTTTACGCCTCGATCGTCAGGCCAAACGGTACTGTAACTGGAGACAAAATACACTTTGCCCGCCCCGTCCTGGGCCTTGCCAAATAACCACTCACCCGCCGGTGGTGCCGGCAGAGAAAATACCTGGTCGTTTGCCGATACACTGCGCCAAAATTCTTTTTCCTCTGTATTAGTAACAATGCCTATCAGCGACTCACTGCGGGAGTTAAAACGCTGCTCGGCCACCCGCGAGGGCAACTCAATCACACCGTTTTCGTTGTCGGCCACCGCCAGTAATGCATAGGTATGCAGGCGCAGCTTCTCCCGTACAATGTTTTCGAGGCTGAAGGCAAAGGCCTGATTTAACACCAGAGCCGTAACCCCGAGAAAAATAAAAATCACTGTACCAGCCGAAATAAACAGACGGTGCGTGAGTGATTGCGTCATTAGTCTCAGGACTTCCCGTTCACTAGTCGATAACCTCGTCCTCTTAAGGTCTCGATCGGGCGATAGTCTCCCTTCGGGTCTAACTTTTTACGCAGACGCGCAATAATCACCTCAACAACATTGCTGTCTTTATCCTCCTGTTGGTCATACAAGCGATCTATCAGCATCGACCGGGTGATGATCTTTCCCGGATGAGTCAAAAATTGTTCCAATACTTTAAATTCAAATGCGGTCAGATCAATCTCTTGTTCTTCGAGGTAAACCACATTGCTGACCGTGTCGAGTGCGATAGGACCGTGCTCCAGTCGGGTACTGGTGCGGCCGCTGGATCGCCTGAGCAGTGCATTGACTCTGGCTAGCAGTTCTTCCGGTTGAAAGGGTTTGGTGAGGTAGTCATCTGCACCGGCATCCAGGCCTTCTACCTTGGCTTTCCACCCTGTGCGGGCGGTTAATACCAGAATGGGAAATTCACGTTTACCTTCCCTGAGCCGACGAATCAATTCCAGCCCATCCATTTTAGGTAAACCTAAATCGACAATAGCCAAATCTATTTCGTACTCTCCTGTGTGGTAGAGCGCCTCAATGCCGTCTTCGGCAATATTCAACTGAAAGTCCCGCCGCTCCAGCATGCGCTGCAACTGCCCCTGTAACTCCCTGTCATCTTCAACCAGCAACAGTCGCATGGTCTCTAGCCTCCTGTCGGCTTATTGGAAGGTTGAATCAGCTCGCCTGTGTGTGCATTGATATACAACATATGAATTTCGCCAGCCTTGGAAATGAGCTTAACCCGATATTGAAGTGGGTTTCGCTCCAGTAATTTCATGCGCAGTATTTGACCGGGAACGCGTTCACCGGCGATGCGGGCAATTGTGTCTGCATCGATAATACTAGCGGTGTCAGGGGAGGCGCTCAGGTTTTGTGTTTCGGGGACCGGCGCCTCACGAGGAAGTGTTTGGTTTTTCTGATCGGGGTGCTTTTGTATTTTCCCCTCCATCCAGCTTGTCATGGGTTTAACCAGTCCCTCAAGCCATTGGGTCGAGGGGCTAATTTTCTCTTCCAGCCAGATGGTCTTGCCTTTTTTGGGGGAATTATCTTTAGCTTTGTTAGTGGAGTGTTTGTCAGACATCGGTTCAGCCTGACCCGCCTCAGAAAGCTCTTCGCCATCCGCTAAAGCCTGACCCAGGGGCCAGGCCAGCAGCAGCAACAAAACAGTGCGGTGAAAGATGGAGGTCAAAGGACTATCTACGTTAACAAAGGTCCGTCCATACTACCGTATTTAGATGAACGGAACATTAACCCTCCCGCGTGCCAACTTACAGTTCTGCGTCCCGCAGCATCTTATTCAGCTGCTGCAGTTGATCTCGCAGCTGCCTAAGCTGGTCAACGTCGAGCGAAGAAGACGCCAATAGGCGGGAGGGAATACATTCAGCCTTTGTTCTCAGCGCTTGCCCTGTTTCGGTCAAGGAGATCAAGCGAGCCCTTTCATCGTCTACGCTGCGTTTACGCTCCACCAAACCCGACTGCTCCAGTCGCTTCAGCAGCGGCGTCAGGGTGCCGCTGTCCAACAACAAACGCTCGCCCAGGGCCTTCACATTGATGGCCCCAGGTGACTCTTCCCACAATACCAACATCACCAGATACTGGGGGTAAGTTAAGCCCAGCTCATCCAGCAGCGGCCGGTACAAACGCGTGACTCCGCGGGAGCCTGCGTAGAGGGCAAAACAAAGCTGATTATCAAGTTTTAATGGATCGACCGGATTCATTATTGCGCCTTGGGTAAGAGCTGCTCAATCGCCGACGCCATCTTCTCAGGGGCAGTGGCCGGTGCAAAGCGCTCAACCGATTGGCCACCCGGGGCCACTAGAAACTTGGTGAAATTCCACTTAACCCCCTTCGAACCCAATACGCCTGGGGCAGCGGCTTTTAATGTTTCATAGAGCGGGTGGGCACCCGGTCCATTGACGTCCAGTTTTGCAAACAGGGGAAAAGTGACACCAAAATTCATCTCACAAAAGCTGGCTATCGCCGAATCACCTTCAGGCTCCTGCTGCTTGAACTGATTACAGGGGAAGCCGAGCACCACAAGCCCTTGATCCGCATACTTCTTGTGTAAGGCTTCAAGGCCTTTGTATTGAGGTGTAAACCCGCATTTGCTGGCGGTGTTAACCACAAGCAGCACCTTGTCTTTGTGGGCTTCCAGGGTGGTATTTTCACCCTCAATGGTGGTGCATGGAATGTCGTAGATTGCTGCGCTCATGGAGGGTTCGCCTTTTTAGCCTCAATATCGTTTATTTCGGCACCGTTAGTTTTGCAATACTATATTGTGCACAAGCTAAAATTGCAAGCTCACGCAGCGCTTAAATAATACCCATTCGCGATTAACTGCGCCCTTCCCTCCCCACCGTAAAACAATTTCTGCAAACGGCTTGAATCAACTATGAATTGGGCTATGGTCATTAAATCAGTGTGTGTATTTTTGCGACGCTGGCACCACGCCAAGCGATGACGGAAAATCACACACAGGGAATCCCGTCTGGGCGTCGGGTTATCTGAGCAATCAGAGAATTGGAACATTAATCGTCTATGAGGTAACAAAACATGCATCGGAATGGAGATGAAAAGACCACCGTTTTTAGTTCAAACCGGGTCTTTTTTTGCAACGGAGATTGGTATTTTTCGGCGCGAGAATTGAGAGAAATAGGCCCTTTTTCGAGTCGAGAGCAAGTCTATGAAGCCCTGTATTTATATCTGAAAGATGTCGTCAAAACACGCGTCGATGTGACCGAATATGATATCCCGGAACAGGCATCGAAAATTGTCGATTTTGACGAACTTCGCAATTTTGATTGGTCGGAGCTATTTCCCCATATCAAACTTCAGGAAGCAGACACCTATCACTAGCCCCTTCAATGCAGTAACGGGCTAGTCATTCATGGTATCTTGAGCGCTCACTCATTCAGATTGAAAAATGAGAGAGCGTTTTTCCCTAAAATGTTGGTTTTAGTACCTGCCGACAATGTGGAATGATTTCGCACAAGCTCTCCCATCCTCTGCTCACCTAAGGGGAACGGATAGTCTGTGCCGAGCAATACCCGGTCCTCGCCCATCACCTTCACTAAAAGCTCTAGCGAGTCGTCGCTGAAAACTGCCGAATCGACAAAAAAGCGATCGACATAAGAAGACGGCAAATTTGGGCAATCTTCTCTCACAATGTCTCGATGGCGCCAGGCATTATCAACCCTGCCCAGATTAAACGCGAAGCTGCCACCTCCGTGGGCAAAACACAACTTCAAATCACGTGAAATTCTCTCGAATGCACCCGACATAATCAAAGACAAAATGGACAACTGTGTTTCAGCCGGCATTGCCACCAACCACTGCAACATGTATTTAGGCATGCGATCGCGACCCAACATATCCCAGGGGTGGACCAACACGGGAATGTTCTCACTGGCGCAGTGTTGGAGAAATGTCACCAAACCTTCATCGTCCAGATTTTTGGGGCCTACGTGATTACCAATTTGTACACCCACATGACCATTGCTCATTGATCGGCTGGCTTCTCTGCAAGCGGCGTCGATATCCTGCAAGGGTACCTGACACAATGTTTTCAGGCGCGAACGGTCGTAGTCACAGATTTCCAACGCAAGGTCATTGAATATTTGAGCACACTCCGCAGCGTGTTCCGCAGGGCGCTCGTAGGCAAACAATACGGGAGTTGCACACATAATCTGGATATCAATGTTGTCGCGGTCCATCTCATCAAGACGGGCACGAGGGCTCCAGCACGCTTCA
>ENA-OSET01003356-OSET01003356.1-sediment-metagenome-genome-assembly--contig:-NODE-3356-length-14797-cov-20.126970_pt1 | contig 14797 bp, 17 predicted proteins | sample MGYA00237882_ERZ534229 | MGnify/ENA primary metagenome ERZ534229 (study PRJEB26408, sample SAMN06266212) | sediment metagenome | isolation source: Hudson Canyon methane seep mesocosm | place... | reverse complement strand
CATGTTGATCTACTTGATGGGTATGTGTTTAAACAACATCCCGATAAGAGTTATTTCTCTTTCAACACAATTCCCTTTCTTAACGGTGTATTTGATACGACATTTAACTTACCTAAAGATCGATTGAATGCTATAGTTTATGCAAAGGGTGCTAACTATGTATATAACCAAAAAGAAGATAGTTGGTTATGGCATCCAGAAGCAAGCATGGAGTGGATATTGAATCTATTGGTGAAAGGGATAGAGCAGAAGAAGCGTGTTGTTCCCTTGGTTGGCAACATTCAACGCACAGTAGATGAATACACATACGCTCATTCACACATTAACAAAGGGGGAAGACTTTAATGACGGATACGCTGTTAAGCCGAGGGGCAATTAAATATAGTGCTGAGTTCACAAGCAAGGTACACAACGATTGGCACGATGATGTTGCCTTTATTCTTGGGGAAGCATTAATGTGGCGAGGGTATGTTGAGCAACCCTCTAACGACCACGTTTTATATGAGATACACGACAGGTCAAAAGAGCAATTGAGGATTCCAGAAAAATACGCAAAGGAGTTAATGTCTTATGCTAGGAAAAAAGCAGAACAGGGTTTTCATACAATCTGAAACGTACAGCGGATGGCAGAACATCCTTTATTTTGAGGACTTTCTAACCGCTAAAATCTTCTTTAACAGAATGAAAAAGGGGGGAGTAAAAAACATTAGAGTATCTGAAAGCGGCATTCAAGGTTTATGAAAATAGTAAAAAACGAGTTCAAGGAATTTTACGAAAAGAACATTGATGATCTCATGGATGAATTCTGCAACGAAGTAAAGGGTGAGGAGTTTGCTAAGTTTGTTATTGAACGTTTTGTTGACAGATTTCCACCACCAACAAGTTTTAGGGAGCATTGAGTCATATGGCACATTTAAAGAATAATAGTGAAAGTTTATACAATCATTTAATGTATTGGGGTATGGTGCAACAGACCTTGTGTTGTAAAAAAGAATTCTACAAGGGTAACAGAGTGAAACGAAAGGCTATGAAAAAGAAGAACTCGGGATCGTAATGATAAATCTTATTTATACTTTTCTTGGTTGGGTGTCATGGGTGATTCTCATGATGCTCATTCCCCTTACTATTTTTATAAGTAAATAACCAAACGTAAATGGACTAACATGATTTATATCTGTAAAAAGGAATATGACTTTTATTTGTACAAAGGGGTTAGGTTCCAAATGATACCTAGCATGATACGAGATGGTAGAGATTATTATGTATCTTGGTTAAAATATGAACTAATATTGTCTAGAAACACAGAACCGTCAAAGAAGAAAATACATTATGAATAACAAAGAAGATAGAAATGCGTTCAAACGTCTTGTAGAAGCCTTAGAGATGTTCCGAGAAGCCGGAGGTGACAGCCATGTAGAAATACAAACGGTGCTGTCATATCTTTACATCGTTCTTGACGAGGGTACTGCGGATAATGGCCTTAACGTTAAGGATGTTGCGGAACGCTTGGGAAGTTCAACAGCGACAGGAAGTAGAAACTGTACGTTACTGTCTACGGGTTTTAGAGGGGCGAAGAAAAAAGGTATGGGGTTTATAGAATTATTTGAAGACCCTCAATGTCGCATTAAAAAGATAATAACATTAACTAAAAAAGGCATAGCGTTTAAACAACGTCTTCTTTTAGTTTTTGAAAGTTAAAAGGAGAAATGATATGAGCGTAACGCTAATGCCCTCTGGAAAATTTCAAGGCTATGTGACTGATGCTTCTGGTAAGCGATATCGCAAGCTGTTTGACACAAAAGGAGATGCTGAAGATTGGGAGATGGAATCAAGACTCATAATCAAAAGGGGCAACACCCCTAAGACCAGATCGAAGTCACCAAACATGACTCTGAAGAATGCTTTTGATGAAGCGTATAAAAGTGTATGGAGACACGGCAGGTCATCAAAGACTAACCTCACCAACGCTGAAAGCATCATGAAATACTTTGGGCATACAAGGCCGGTTCAAAGTATCACTACAGAAGAGGTTGAATGTTTTAAAAGCAACTTAGAAAGTATTCGTAACAGTAACAGCACAATCAACAAGAAGTTAAGCTGTTTGAGTATTGCCCTTAAACGAGCAAAAACCCTTGGTGCAATCAAAGAACTACCCACGTTGGAGCGAGTACCTGAGACATCTTCACGACCACGATTTGTTAGTGAAGAGGATGTTGACAGATTGATATTAAGAGCAGAGATGCTAGGGTTTTATGACATCGCTGCCGGGATAATCATAGCGAGTAGAACAGGGATAAGACAAGGCGAGTTACTTTCTCTTCACTCCACCTCTAAAAATTGGGATCACAACTTCATTGATATGGAATCAAAAGAGATTGTGTTACTTGATTCATTTACAAAAAATGGTAAAACACACAAAGCACCTATGCCAAAGCGAGTGCTTCCTGTTGTCGAAAGGCTATGTAAAGAAGCAGGTGAAGAAAAAGACCTATTTAAAGACCTAAATAAAAACATTTTAACGTACAAATTTAAAAAGGTATGTGATATTGAGGGATTCAGAATGAGATGGCATGACTTTAGGCATTGCTTTTGCTCATGGCACGTTCAAAAAGGCACACCTATTGAAGCAGTAAGTAGGTTAGCTAACCATAGTGACATCAGCGTTACCATGCGTTATGCCTATCTTAGCAACAGTAACTACCATGACTACGCCAAGGTGCTTGACTAAGAATCTAATTGAATTATAATAAGGCGTAACAGTTGGCGTAGCATGGTGTAAATGGCGTTACGTTGTTTTAACAGAACATTAATACTATCAGCATAATCAACGACTTACAGATGCCGAGGTGGTGAAATTAGGTAGACACGTTGGATTCAAAATCCAGACCTAACTTCATACGACATTAAAGTAACTTCATAAGTAATTGAATCTGTTGTAGAATGACATTGAGGTGGTGCTGACATCATCTTGATACGACCTTGATGGAACTTTGGCGTAAAAGGAATCGAATGGCGAAGACTACGGCAGAAAGAGATTTATTGCTTGAGGAGTATGAGCTTGAAAGAGACAGTATTGACATTGGTATTGAAAAATACCGTAAAAGTGTACGGAAAGCAGTTGCTAGTGGTAGTGAGTCAACTACTCGCTACGGCAATAATATTGTTAATAGCACTGTTAACGTTGTTAGTGAGGGTATTATTGACCATATTGAAAGCAGTTACCTTGGCATTCCGGGGCATCTTGCTGCATCTTCAAAGTTATTGATCCAGTTAGACCCTGACATCTCTGCGTTTATGGGATTAAAAGTAGTCGTTGACAATCTGTCAACACCAATGGGCATGACTAATGTAGCCATAAAGGTAGGCCAACACATAGAGGATGAGGTGAGGTTTCTTAAATTTAAAAAAGAGAACCCATCAGGATTTAAGAAAGTAAAGGATGAGGTGGTTGAGAGGACAACAAACAGGAACAACAGACGGATAGCAATCAACTACACAATGAAGTTCAAATATGGTGTTGAGCATCTACCTTGGAGTAAGCAAGAGTCATATCAAGTAGGTATGACTCTCATACACATCATCACAGAAAAAACAGGGTTGGTCAGACAGGCTAAAGTTGGTTGGGGAAAGGGCAAAACCAAAATAAATCTTCAAGCAACGGATGAAACTATATGGTGGCTTGAAAAAGCCAACAGTAAAAGCGAGATGCTTAACCCCGTGTTTCAACCAATGATTCACCCACCGAAAAGGTGGACATCTCTATTTAATGGTGGTTATTGGCTTAGTGAGTTGCGTTTAAACAAGCTTATAAAAGCATCTAATCACTGTTACATAGAAGAGCTTGAACATGATGAAATGCCACTTGTGTACAGCACAACGAATGCCCTTGGTGCTACTTCTTGGAGGGTTGATGAGGACATTCTTAAAGTAGTTAAGGTAGCTTGGGAACAAGGGTGGCAAAACGCAGGGTTGCCGTCAAAAGATCAGATTGAAATACCACCATCTCCATTTGCCCACATGGATATTAAAAAAAAGGATATGACTCCTGATCAAAAGCTTCAGTTACGTCAATGGTCAGTAAGTGCTGCAAGAATTCATAACCTTAACGCTAAAAGCATGAGTAAGAAATTGAGACTCATACGCACTATTCAAACTGCTGATAAGTTTATGGGGAGAGGTATATATTTTCCACATTCACGTTGTTTTCGTGGAAGACTATATCCAACCCCCTCTTTTTTATCTTATCAATCAGAAAGTTACGCCAAAGCATTGTTGCGATTCAATACAAAGCTACCGATTGAGACAAAAGAACAGGCCGATGCTCTTAAAAAGCATGGTGCTAATTGTATAGGATATGACAAATACACATTAGAAGACCGTTTAAACGCTATTGATAACATGAACGATGAGGTTATCGCTTGGGCAACAGACCCATTTGAACACCGAGGATGGTTAGATGTTGATTCACCGTGGGAGTCGCTTCAATTTGCGTATGAATGGAAAGGCTTTACCGAACAAGGTTACGGGTATCTTAGTGACCTGTGTGTGTCTGTGGACGGAAGTATCAACGGGAGTCAGCACTGTAGTGCTATGTTGCGTGACCCGGTAGGAGCAAAAGCAACCAACCTGTACCCGAACAAGACACCCTCTGATTTATATAACATCTTGTCAGAGGACGTAAGAAGTTCACTATCAGAAAAGGATGATGATATCGCTAGGGATTGGGTTAACAGTGACTTGTTGACTAGAAAGCTAGTTAAACGTCCTGTGATGACAAGAGCTTATTCATCAACCAAGCAAAGCTGCCGACAGTACCTTGAAGACTATGTGATTGAGCAAAGAGCGATAGGTAACGAGAGTTGGGATGTCAGAAAAGACTTTAGGCACACAATGTATGCCTGTGATGCTCTGTGGTTGGAAATGGCAGAGCGATTAAAGGGTCAGACCTTATTTATGGAATGGCTTAAAGATATAGTAGAAATTTACGCTGAAAACAACATCCCTTTCACTTGGAAAGCCCCAAATGGCTTTATTGTGTTCCAGAGATATACACAGATGACAAAAACTAGGGTGAAAACCACAATTGATGGGGAGTTCTACCGAGGTTTGCTCCATTTACCAAACGAAAAAAAGAGTTGTAAGAGAAGAAACAAGCAAGGGTGCGCTCCAAACGTAATTCATTCTATGGATGCGGCACATCTTGACCTAACAGCTAACGCTATGTTGGATAAATATCCGGGGATGAGCTTTGGTATGGTACACGACTCGTTTGGATGCCATGCGGCAAGAATGCCCGAAATGTTAACTGCAATTAAAGAAACATTTGTAAAAATGTACCAAGAAAACAACATTATTCACCAAATATATGATGATTGTTGTGATCTATTTGGAGATGTCACCCCACAACCACCTGAGTTAGGGGATTTTGATATCACCAAAGTTTTAGAAAGTGATTATTTTTTTTCATAAGAAGAGGAGATAGAAGAATATGGCAACATTAACAACACCTGTAGGAGAGGGATTGTGGTTACACATCACAGAACCCGATAAGAAATGGACACCTGTGGCTTTTAAAGCATCCTTAATTTTAGATACTGAAGATGCTGAAATATTAATCGAAAAGTTAGAACCTTTTTATACGTCTAAACTTGCCGAAATGAAAGAGTCTCACCCAAAGAAAAAATGGGGAAGATATGAGCCTTGGGAAAGTGAATTAGATGATGACAGTAAGGAGACAGGTCGCACAATCTTCAAGTTTAAACAGGCCGCTGAGATTCCTACAAAATCAGGGGAAGTGTTTAAGACTAAGGTTGTGATATTTGACTCTGGTACAAAGACATCTCCACCAAAACCTGTAGATTTGGGTACTAAAAAGGTGGCTAACGGTAGTTTGATAGCAATATCTTTTGAACCTTACGCTTACGACAACATGACATCAACACAAATAGGGGTGTCTTTACGGTTAAAAGCTGTACAAATCATTCAGATGATCGAATATAACCCCGGAGGGAGCGCATCGTTTGAGACTTTTGAACACGGATTTCAAGGAGAAACCGAAGTTGAAACAAAAAAGGAAGAAGCACCGTTCATTAGCGAAGAAGTCAAAGGGGTCGAATTCAACGGCAACTTTTAGATCGAATTTTGAGAGAACCGTTTGGAAAAACGCAATAGATGGGGGGTTTAACCTCAAATATGAGCCGTTCAAAGTTGGGTACGTTGTTCACAAGACATACACTCCTGACTTTGAACTACCAAACGGGGTAATAGTGGAAGCAAAAGGGTACTTTAGAAGTGAAGATCAAAGAAAGATGAAGCTTCTAAAGGCACAACATCCCGAAAAAGATTTTAGGATGTTGTTTCAAAACCCTGACGGTAAAGTACAAGGAAGTAAAATGACCTGCATAGAGTGGAGCAAGAAGTATAACTTCACTTGGGCAGGTAAAACAATACCAAAGGAATGGTTTAAACAACATGAGAGACAAAACTGATTACATAATTATTCATTGTAGCGACACTCCAAAAGGTATGGATATAGGGGTGAAAGAAATTGATCTTTGGCACAGAGAACGAGGGTGGCGAGGATGCGGATATCACAAGGTCATTAAACGCAATGGTGAAATTCAACAAGGTAGAGAAGACCGGGCTATTGGTGCGCATTGTAGAGGAAAGAATGCTGTTTCAATAGGTGTGTGCATGGTTGGAGGTAAAGGAGGTACTAACTTTACACTTCTCCAATGGAGGTCTTTAGAAAACTTAATAAGGAAGCTAGTGCGAGAGTTTCCTGATGCAAAAGTAGTGGGGCATAACTCTTTTTCAAACAAAGAGTGTCCTACGTTTGATGTGGAGAGTTGGTGGCAGAATTCATAAAACATTTATCGTGTCCTAACTGTGGAAGTTCCGATGCAAATTGCGAATACACAGATAATTTTTACTGTTTTTCATGTGAGGTATATGTAAAAAAGGACACCGATGAACTGTCAATTGTTAAAGAAGAAACCAGAGGAGAATTGATGATGGACGGAATGGTACACACGGCAATACCGAAGAGAGGTTTGACAAAAGAGAGTTGTGAGTTTTGGGGTTACGGGGTTGTTAACGGAGAATCCCCAAAGCAAATAGCGCAATACTTTACCAACGATAGAAAGTTTGTGTGTTCTAAAGTACGGACACCAGACAAGCACTTTAGCGTTATTGGAAATGCAAAGAATCCCCCGTTGTACGGACAGTGGTTGTGGAAAATAGGGGATTCTGCAAGACGGATAACTATCTGCGAGGGTGAGCTAGATGCTATTTCGATTTCACAAATAAATGACCACAAATATCCTGTTGTGTCTGTACCTAACGGAGCGCAAAGTGCCAAAAGGTCGTTACAACAGCACTACGAGTGGTTGGACAAGTTTGAAACAATAGTTTTTTGTTTCGACAGTGATGAACCCGGAAGAAAAGCGGCAAAGGATTGTGCGGCCTTGTTTGGGGCGAAGAGTCGTATTTGTGAATTACCTCTCAAGGATGCTAACGAGATGCTGACCAACGGACGGGGAGCAGAATTAGTAAAGTTGCAATGGAATGCAACGCCATTTCGCCCAGATTCCCTTGTGATGGGTGGTGAACTACTGCCTGACATTCTATCCTACGGTAAAGGGGAATCTTTTGATCTCCCTTGGGTAGGGTTACAGAACAAATTAAAAGGTATACGAAAGAACGAAGTACTAACCATCGTGGCAGGTACAGGGAGCGGAAAGAGTCAGATTTGTAGGGAGATTGCACACCATTTAATGTCTCAAGAATTAAAGGTTGGATACATAGCGTTGGAAGAAACCCCGGCACGAACTATGCTAGGGTTGATGTCTATTATTGCCAATGAGCCTTTGCACGTTGGGGAGCATTCTCCTGACAAATTAACCAAGTATTTCAAGGAGTTAGTGCAAACAGACAACGTTGTACTTTATGATCATTGGGGTTCTATGGCTAGTGAAAATCTTATTGATCAGATACGTTATATGGTTAAGAGTTTGGAAGTAGACTTTGTAATCCTAGACCACCTGTCAATTGTGGTTAGCGGTCAGGACACAGGTGATGAAAGACGGAATATAGACAACACCATGACCATGCTTAGAACTGTCACTCAAGAATTGGGGTGTGGAATGGTATTGGTTAACCATCTGCGTAGGCCACAGGGAGATAAAGGCTATGAAGATGGTCTTCAACCAACTCTGTCAGCGGTAAGAGGTTCAGCAGCGATTGCACAGTTATCTGATGCCCTTGTTGCTACTTCAAGAAACCAACAGGGAGAAGACCCACACAGATCAGAAATAAGGGTGTTAAAGAACCGCTTCACAGGAGACACAGGAGTGGCTTGTGATCTTGTGTATAACCCGGATACTGGGAGGATGTTGGAAGATTCCTTGGGAGACTTCTGATATGACAGCACTCTATTTTGACATCGAAACAGATGGCATTGATGCAACAAAAGTACATTGCATAAGTGTTATAGATAAAGATACTGGTGAACAACAACTTTACCCTCCAAAGAAGCTGCAACAAGGTATCACAAAGTTACAGGAAGCCGATGAATTAATAGGGCATAACATCATCAATTTTGACATCCCTATCCTTGAAAAACTACACGACTTCAAAACAAAAGCACAACTAAAGGACACCCTCCTTATGAGTCGTGTCCTCTTTGGTGACCTGCACAAGTTGGATGACCATACTGTTGCACCTTTAAAGTGGAGTCAACCACCTATTAAGTTGTGTGGTTCTCATTCGTTAAAAGCGTGGGGTTATAGAGTTGGTGAGTTGAAAGGTGACTTTGCAGAGTTGGAAACTTGGCAGATTTATACGTTTGAGATGGGAAACTACTGTAACCAAGATGTGGTTGTCACAAAGAAAGTGTTTGAATTGTTAATAAGAGCAAGGGGATTCAGCAAAACTGCTATGCGGATTGAACATAGGTTTGCAGAGATATGTGCCAGACAAGAGCGAACTGGAATGCCTTTTGATGAAAACAAAGCAGAACGTTTATACGGGTTGCTTAAATCCAGAAGCGTTGAAATAAAAGAAGAATTACAAAAAGTTTTTCCCCCAGAAATTTTGCAGCTAAAAACGAAAACCAAAGAGATTCCGTTCAATCCCGGATCAAGAGATCAGATTGCAAAAAGGTTGGAAAAATTAGGGTGGATTTCCCCAGAGCATACTCCATCAGGGAAAGCTAAAATTGATGAAGCAATACTCAGTAAATGCCCGTTAGATGAAGCTAGGTTAGTGGAAGAGTATCTAATGCTTCAAAAAAGATTGGGCATGATTTATGAGGGAAAGAATGGTTATCTCAAGCTAGTAAAAAAGGGAAGAATTCATGGGCGTTTAAACACCAACGGTGCTGTTAGTGGTAGGACTACAGCTTCTTCGCCAAACCTACAGCAATGCCCTAGCGTAAGGACTAAATACGGTAAGGAGTTTAGGGAATTATTCTACGCACCAAAGGGTTGGAAGATGGTTGGTGTGGACATGAGCAGCCTTGAGTTGATTTGTTTAGCACTATATATGAAAGACAATAACTACATGAAAGAGGTTGTGAGCGGAGATGTTCATTCCATGAATCAAAAGCTTGCAGGTCTTAAAACCAGAGATCAAGCAAAGCTTTTCATATACGCTCTTAACTATGGGTGTGGGGATGCTTTTCTAGCTGAATTGATTGGCTCAAAGAATAAAAAAGAGGGGGCGAAAATAAGGACTAAATTTTTAAAAGGACTTCCCAAACTTAAATCACTTACAGAAAAAGTACAAGAGAGTGCCAGAAGCAACGGTTACGTTGTGGGTATTGATGGTAGAAGATTGGCTTGCAGAGAACCACGAAGAGCTTTGAATTTACTTCTTCAATCTTGTGGGGCAATCCTGTCTAAAATGTGGGTGATAACTTTCCATGAGGATATGGAGAGCAAGGGGTACACGGACAAGGATTATGTCCAAATAGCTTATATACATGATGAGCTTCAAATATTAGCTAAGAAAGATATAGCCGAGGATGTGGGGAAGATTGCAGTGGAAGCGATCTCACGAGCAGGGGAAAAGTTTAACCTCCCTGTGCGTGTCACAGGAGAATTTAAAATTGGAGAAAATTGGGCAGAAACACACTAAGGTTTGGCACACAGAGCATCAGAGGAAGAACTGGAAGCACAGGTACAACCTTTCACCTGATGATGTTTTAAAGATGCGGTTAAAGCAGAGGGATTTGTGTTTTATTTGTGGTAAAAAGAATGTGCCTGAGAGTGCTATACTTCAAGTAGACCATTGTCATAATACAGGCCGAGTGCGGAAGCTCTTGTGTTCCTGTTGCAATAGAGCTTTAGGTTTATCTAAAGAATCCGTTTGGGTTCTTTTTAAAATGATCAAGTATGTACTTAGGCATAAGTTCATACGATGTTAATGTAAGATAAAAACAGGAGAAGTAAACGGATGTTTAAACCAACAGTTAGACTAATTTCATTGACTGAGCCAAGTCACCATTTGTTTTCCCAAGGGATCACCAGTGCAGAGGAGCTTATTGTTTATTGTGCTAGGGTTTCCAACCCAACCAATCAATATAACAAAGATGGTGTGGAGAGATTATTAAAGTACCTAATTCGTAATTCACATTGGTCACCTTTTGAGATGGTCACTGCACAACTGGAGATTAAAACAACACGAGATATTTCCAGACAAATCCTCAGACACCGTAGCTTCTCCTTTCAAGAGTACTCTCACAGATACGCAGAAAGCACAGACCTAGTGATGCGAGAAGCAAGGCTTCAAGATAAAAGTAATCGTCAGAACTCGTTAGAGTTTGATGATGACGCTATTAAGTCAGCGTGGAACATGGCACAAAAGGATGTCAACTCTCTTGCGTATTCTAAGTATCACTCCATGTTGTCGGTTGGCGTAGCTAAAGAAGTTGCTAGAGCTTTACTCCCGGAGGGTCTTACACCAACCACTCTTATTATGTCCGGCTCAATACGAAGTTGGATTCACTACATCCAAGAACGAACAAAGGGGTGTACTCAAAAAGAACATCAGCAGGTTGCCGATTCTTGCTTAAACGTCTTGATGGAAGAGTTCCCGGTTGTGTTTAGTGGCGAGGTGATGTATGCCAAAAAGTAAACTGCTAATAGATGGTGATCTTATAGTGCATAAGATAACAGCATCGTTGGAAACACCCTGCGAATGGCACAACAACATCTGGACAATACACACCGATGTTGCTGAAGCTCTTACAGCATTTAAAGATTACATCTACCACATAAAGGAGGTGTGTGATGGGGATGAGGTGGTCATAACGTTTTCTGATGTTGCAAACTTTCGTAAACACATCTTCCCCAACTACAAAGGTAATCGGGTTGGTAATCGCAAACCTGTAGGCTTTAAAGCGTTGCAAAATATGATTGAGGATTCGTTTGATTGCGTAACAATGTACAACCTTGAAGCTGATGATGCTATGGGCATACTTCAAACAGACCCGTCTAACAAGAAGAACACCATCATAGTGTCTGAAGACAAGGACATGATGACCATTCCCGGTACTGTTTACGCAAAGAAATCTTTAAAGCAAATAAGCCACATCAAGGCCAACAGAATATGGATGGCACAGACTATGTGTGGAGACACTGCTGACAACTACAAGGGATGTCCGGGGGTTGGTATTAAAACCGCTGAAAAAATCCTTGGTGGATTGAGTGACCTAAATGAAATGTGGGGTGTTGTTGTAGAGACATTCCTTAAAAAAGGATTGGGGTTTGAGGATGCCTTGACAAGTGCAAGATTAGCAAGAATTCTCAGATACGAGGACTATAACGACAAAGGAGAGATCAAATTATGGACACCTTAGAAGCTGAAATAAAACACCCACATCACTACACGCAAGGAGGGATACAACCTCTAGATTTTATAGTCAGTAATAACATGAAATTCAGAGAGGGTAACATTGTTAAGTATGTCACACGACATGAATATAAAGACGGCCTAAAAGATTGTCTCAAGGCCAGACAATATATAGATGATTTGATAGCTGAATATATGGATGATGACAACAACGAGGGAGTAAAGGATGTATAACGGAATAACCATTGACGAGACTAGGGATAGGTTGTTAAGTGAACAATCCAAGTCTTTGCTTGTAGGGTATTATCAAAAGCCTGATGAAGACACACCACAGAAGTCTTTCGCTAGAGCTTCTCTTGCTTATTGTGGTGGTGATTTGAAACTAGCACAGCGAATGTATGATTACGCAAGTAGGGGTTGGTTAATGTTCAGTTCTCCAATACTGTCGAATGCTCCATCCCCTAACCAACCACACAAAGGGTTACCCATATCCTGTTTTCTGACGTATGTACCTGACACCCTTGAGGGATTGATTGACCACTCAGCAGAGTTGCGGTGGTTGTCGGTAAAAGGGGGTGGTGTGGGCGGTCACTGGGATGACGTAAGAGCGGTGAGTAAAATTTCACCGGGCATCATACCTTTTCTTAAAACTGTAGATAGCGACATGAACGCTTATCGCCAAGGGATTACCAGAAAGGGAAGCTATGCCGCTTATCTGGACATTAGTCATCCTGACATTCTTGAGTTTATAAATATGCGGATTCCATCAGGTGGTGACCCCAACCGAAAGTGTTTAAACATTCACAACGCTGTTAACGTCACGGATGACTTTATGCAAGCAGTAGTAGACGGTTCTTTGTGGGAACTCAAAGACCCTAACGATGCAACAGTAAGAGATTCGATAGATGCTAGAGATTTATGGCAACGGTTATTAGAAACAAGATTTAGAACTGGTGAACCGTACCTTAACTTCATTGACACAGCAAATAAACACTTGCCCGAACCGTTGAAGAAAAAAGGATTAAAGATCAGGGGTAGTAATTTGTGTAATGAAATCCACCTACCTACTGACGTTGACAGAACCGCAGTGTGTTGTCTATCTTCTGTAAATTTAGAGCATTGGCAAGCATGGGGATCAACAAGCATGGTAAGAGATTTAACGAGGTTCTTGGACAATGTATTAACTGCCTTTATTTCAGAAGCACCAGAGACTCTACAAAGAGCGGTAAGGTCTGCCCTTTCGGAACGAAGTATAGGTATAGGGGCTATGGGATTTCACGGGTTGCTACAGAGAAATGGTATAGCGTGGGAGTCTGCTGTAGCTGTAGGGTTGAACAGAAGAATCTTTTCTGAGATGAAAGATCAAGCACTTCACGAGTCCAAAGTATTAGCTATCGAGCGAGGAGAACCTACGGACATGATAGGTACTGGGTTACGACACGCACATCTATTAGCTGTTGCACCAAACGCTAACAGCGCAATAATCACAGGAGCTACAGCGTCAATTGAGCCTGTTAAATCGAATAGCTACACGCACAGAACGAGAGCCGGAGCGCACGTTGTAAAAAACAGATGGCTAGAGAAAAAGTTGTCGTACAAAGGTCAAAACACCCCCGAGGTGTGGCAATCAATTATGATGCACGAGGGGTCTGTTCAACATTTGGAGTGTTTGAACGAAACGGAAAAGGAGATTTTTAAAACTGCTTTTGAGATTGATCAAAAATGGGTAGTAGAACACGCAGCCCACAGACAAGAATGGATATGCCAAGGTCAGTCAGTCAACCTTTATTTTCCTAGTGGTAGTGACAAGGGGTACGTTAATTCTGTACATCTTAGTGCTTGGAAAAAAGGATTAAAAGGTCTGTACTATTTACGAACTGAATCCACTAAATCAGCAGATAAAGTATCACAACGAATAGAGCGTGTTGCTCTTAAAGATTATGACGAGGAGTGTCTAGCGTGTCAGGGCTAACGGAAGAATCAAAAGTTTATAAGCCATTCAAATATGAGTGGGCAGCAGAGCTTGCTTTGGAACATGAAAAGATACATTGGGGGGAGTGGGAGTGTTCCCTGCAAGACGATGTCAACCAGTGGAATACAGGGGTAATTACCCCGGAAGAGAAGAGTCACATCACTCAAATACTAAGACTGTTTACACAGAGTGACGCACAAGTAGCTAACAACTATTGCTCTCTTTTTATCCCTAAGTTTAAGAATAACGAGATACGTCATATGTTGTTATCCTTTGCCAATCGTGAGGTGATCCACCAACGGGCTTATGCCCTGTTGAACGACACCCTTGGATTCCATGAAGCAGAGTACAGTAAGTTTCTTGAATTCAAAGAGATGAAAGAGAAGATAGAGTTCATGCAAGACAACGACACCTCAACCCACTCAGGTACTGCAAGAGCTTTAGCTCAGACTTGTGTTAACGAGGGGATGAGTTTGTTTAGTGCTTTTATTATGTTGTTGAATTACCAACGGTTTGGAAAGTTACGGGGAACATCAGAGATAGTTGAGTGGAGCATACGAGATGAGACAGCACATCTTGAGGGTATGACTCATTTGTTTAAAGCTTTTTGCCAAGAACACCCTAAGATTGTTAATGATGAGTTTAAACAGTCTATCTACGAGATGTTCCGGGTCGCTGTGAAGCTTGAAGATGCTGTCATTGACCTAGCCTTTTCCGGGGGAGAGGTAGAGGGTTTAACGGCAAAGGAGGTTAAACAATATATCAGGTGGATAGCAAACAGAAGACTAATACAATTAGGTCTAAAAAAGAACTGGAAAGTGAAAGAGAATCCGATTCCTTGGCTTGATTACATTCTTTCTGGAGACAGTGTCAAGAACTTCTTTGAGGGTAAAGTCACCGATTATTCAGCAACGTCTATGTCAGGGGGGTGGGGGTGGTGACCACTAGAGGTACAGATTATTTTCGTGAACC
>ENA-OSET01003354-OSET01003354.1-sediment-metagenome-genome-assembly--contig:-NODE-3354-length-14800-cov-3.417714_pt1 | contig 14800 bp, 11 predicted proteins | sample MGYA00237882_ERZ534229 | MGnify/ENA primary metagenome ERZ534229 (study PRJEB26408, sample SAMN06266212) | sediment metagenome | isolation source: Hudson Canyon methane seep mesocosm | place... | reverse complement strand
CGTAATATTTCCTCAGTGACCAAATGAAAGCCACGAGATTTTGCCTTCAGGTGTACTTCTTTTTGAAACCACATAATCAATTACCTTTCGAATTTAAATTCTTAGCAACACTATTGTGTTTCTGACACATCACTTTTCGAGTGTCATGTCAGTTTTCCAAATAATGACACTAACATAGGGAATATGCCCTGTTTAACGTCGATTTCATTGTTAAAAAGTTGGCACGCTAATTGATATGTATATTATCAAGAACATTCGAAATTATTCGAACGTTAATACAAAACTAAATACGAAAATTAAAACCCTTGGAGGGTACAAAAATGTCAGCAGATATGTTTTTAAAAATTGAAGGTGTTCAAGGCGAAGCAGTTGACCATAAGCACGGTGGCGAAATTGATGTATTAGCCTGGAGCTGGGGCATGAGTCAGTCGGGTTCTATGCATGTCGGTGGTGGTGGTGGTGCAGGTAAAGTTGCAATTCAAGATATTTCATTTACTAAGTATGTCGATAAATCTTCCCCTAACTTGATCAATACGTGCTGTACGGGTAAGCATTATCCAGAAGCAAAAATTACAGTACGTAAAGCCGGTGATAAGCCAGTTGAGTATTTCATTATAACCATGACAGATGTGATCGTGACGTCAATTTCAACGGGTGGAAGTGGTGGTGAAGATCGCTTAACCGAGAATGTCTCTTTGAATTTTGCAAAAGTAAAAGTTGAATACACGCCACAAGGTAAAGACGGTAGTGCGGGTGCGTCAGTAGAAACAGCCTTTAATATCGAAGAAAATACAGCGATGTAATTATCCGTAAACCATGTAAATGTTAAGCACCCAGAAATTTCAAATTAGCCTAGTTAAAAGGCAAATTTCTGGGGCTAGCTTAATCGGTAAAATATTTTTGTCAGCAAGGTCCCGATAGTTTATCGTTCTTAGCTGAAACTTTTTATAGATAGCTAAGCAATCACATCAATCAGGGAGGAACGATTTTGGTTAAACGATTTAGTGCTGTGATAACTTTTTTTCTGACCGTGAGTACCGGCTTTCTTTACATGAATACCGCCTACGCATGGGACTTTGATATGTTTTCTTTTTTTAGTAAAAAAGACAAAGCAGTACCGACGACAGTGAATGCTTCTGTAGCGTCTGAATTGAAAAAAGTGTCTCACTTTCCATCCAGTTCAGGACAAACATTAGGCGAGCAGGTCGACAACTGCATCAAAGTAAAAGCACAGAGTTGGCCCCCAAGTTCTTTAAGCAAAGAGACGTCTTATATAGAAACCTCGCAAGCGGCTTATGTCTGGTCTTCAAATGACAAGACAATTGCATTGATAAATAACCCTAAAGATGGAGGTTTTGATGTTTGGGCGCTTGAATCGACACACTCATTAAAGCCGATTAAGCAAATACAGACGAATGAGCTTAGTGAGCAAGCAAGCAAGTGGATTAACTACAGTGTGGTTGACGTACTGTGTCTGCCAAATCAATCATTACTTGTCGCGGTAAACTACCATGACCCTCGTCCTAAAGTAGCGCTTTATCTATATGACACGTCATCACAAAACTTCAGTCTATTTTCTGAGGTGGATGCCAATGCACAAGATCTTGATAAATATTTCGAACACAAACAATTGAGTGATAAAGAATCAATTGTTATTTATTACTCAGAAACACAGAGAAAGTCTGCTGAGGTCTATCATAATTACTATAACCATATTGTGCTCTTTTCTGAGCAATACCCGCTAGGGCAAGAAATCTTGAAGCTCGGCATAGATGATGGGAATGTGGTCGATTGGCAAGTACTCGATAAACAGCTCTTGCTGCATACCCGTGATAATCGTGATCACAAAGACCCAAAAACATATGACTGGTCGATTGACCTATCAACACTACTAGCTGATTAATTGAAGTGATTTATCTTGTCAAGAAAGTCTAGTAAAGAATGTCTAGAACGAATGTCTAGAAATAATAATATCAACGGAGTTTGACATGCCAAGTGCAGATACCCTTACGCCTAGAGAAGCAGCCCATATAGCTACCAACAGCTACTTCACTTTAAAAGATTGGATTAACAATGAACCCACAGCGGGAGTTGAGTCCAGATCCAATATACATAATAGGGTTTTGGGTTCAGGAACAGCAGGTAGTGGTGGGCAGGCGAATACTTCCTTACATTCAACTGGTATGGCATCTTCTAGCTTGGGAAATATACACTCGGCAACGACTGGTTTTGGCACCAGTTCAGGTTTTGGTTATACCTTAACCTATGAAGGCGAAGGTAAAAAACATGTGGTGATTGCCACCCGTGGCACGCGACCTGAAATGACAGGTGTGCCCGATATTGTCACCGATTTGCGAGCAGCCGCCACTTCTTTTGGTAGTTTTGGTCCTGTACATAAAGGCTTTAAGCGGACATTCGATAGTATTAAGCCCAGCATTCAACGAGATGCTTCACTGATCGCTGATGCCGATGTAGTGCATTGTGTCGGGCATAGTTTAGGTGGTGGGGTGGCGACTTTGATCGCAGCAGATCTTGCGATGTCTCGCAAAAGTGTCAAGCTTTATACCTTTGGTAGCCCCAGAGTCGGTTGTTTGAATACTTACTCAGCAATAGAACAAGCCATTGGTGTTGATAATATCTATCGGGTGGCTCATGACCTTGACCCGATTACCTTAATCGCACCCTACCCATATATACATGTACAGCCAAAGCCGGGTGACCCGAATAACATGACCTTGTTATCGCCTACTGGCAAGTTACTCAGTACCGCAAATCATGATATGCAGGAATATATTAAATCGGTAGGCAGTTTAAGTTGGGAAGGGGTACGCCGGGCATCAGGTGCGGTGGATCAAGACAACGCATTAATCTCACGCTGGTTACTTCATGATACCAATGATTCTGGTTGGGTAGCCTATGCGTCTGCAAAAACGCTCTCAATCTTATTCAAACTATTTAGTTATGTGCTTAAAAGCGTTAGCTCGGTCTTGATTCTAGGGCTCACTGCTGTCGACTTACTCGCAGAAATTCTCTTGAAAGGATTGAACAGGTTAAAATTGCTGGGTCAGAAAATTTATACCTTACTGAAACACGCAGCCGTTTGGGCGGGTATCAAAGCGGTAGAAGGCGCTGACTTTACAGCGGGAATTATTAAACGGATCTTGTCAAAAATGTTATCGGCTCTGCGAAATTTGGCAGTAAATTCTGTTGCCTTTTTAGAGCGTAATATTACCCCATTAACGCTAGGTATTGGTGGCGCATGGGCCTTGTCAGCTGCATCGGCCTTGTGATGAATAAACAAGCATTTTACTGCCTGTTTGTGAATGCCAATTGCCTAACGGAATTGGGTCTTCGTAATATGTCTACCGATCTAGATTCTTTATTAGATGACTTAGAGCCGATTGATGCGGCTCAACTCGATGCTGAATTGCCAACTCAACTAGATGATTTAAATTTTGACGTAATGGAAGGTCTGGAGTTTTATGATGCTGCGGCCGAAACAAGTGTTATAGAGCCAGAACCCGAAAGCCTTCCTATAGTAGATGAGCAAGAAGGCCAGATAGTGTCCCTACAAGTGGAACCAAAGGAGCCGAAAGGTGAATTTGATATCAATACCTACATGGTGAATGCCTATTCACATGAAGAACATCTGAGTGAGCGTGTAGGCACCGCTTTTCAGCAATCGGACCAACAGCAGCTAGAATCATTACTTCGCTTGGTACCGTCGGAACTCCCCTCTTTCACCGAAAAATTAAGCGGTGAACAGATGACTCTGTGGCTTCACCAGTATTCAAATGATCTTGAGTCAATCATGAATTTGTTGATAGCTATAAGACAGCTTGATTTTAGTTAGTTTTTTGTTGAAGTCGATATCCGACTCGTTTTAACTATACTTGATGGCATATAAAAAAATATGGCCCTAATATGACCCTTCGAGCGAAAATTCTGATTGTAGATGACGTACCTGCCAATCTTAGAGCGCTTCAGGTGATGCTTTCCTGTTTTGACATCGAGATCATTGAGGCAAATTCGGGCAATGAGGCTTTAGTTCATTTGTTAAAGCATCAATTTGCCTTGATATTACTCGATGTACAAATGCCTGAAATGTCGGGTTACGAAGTGGCCAGCATTCTGCAAGAAAACCCCCAGACAAATAATATCCCCATTATATTTTTAACGGCTGCTTTTAAGGACGAACACCATCAAATTCAAGGCTATGAATCGGGTGCAGTAGACTACATATCAAAACCGATTAGTGATGACATATTACTGCCTAAAGTACGTTTTTTCCTGCAACTCTATCAATACCAGCAACAGTTGGAGCAAGCCCTAGATGATAAAAAGGCGGTTAACGAGACGCTGATAGAGGCAAACGAAGCGCTGCAAAATGAAATTAATCTGCGTAAAAGCCTAGAAGGCCAATTGGTGCAAGCCATTCAGATCGCGGAAGTGGCTGCCAAATCCAAAAGTGATTTTTTAGCGACGATGAGCCATGAAATTCGCACTCCGATGAATGGCGTGTTGGGTATGGCAGAATTGTTGAGCACGTCGTCTTTGACAAATGAACAGCAGGGCCAAGTAGATGTGATCATCAATTCAGGGAGCTTGTTGCTGACCATTATTAACGACATTTTGGATTTTTCTAAATTAGAAGCGGGGCACGTTGAGCTAGAAACAATACCGTTCAATTTAGAACATACCATACATGATGTGATGACATTGCTGACGGTACAAACACGCGAAAAAGACCTTGAATTGATTCTGGATTACTCACCTGCTTTGCCGCGTCATTTTAAAGGCGACCCGGCGCGTATTAGGCAAATTCTTAATAATTTGATTGGTAATGCCATCAAATTTACCGAGCAGGGTCATGTGCGAGTAAAGTTAAGCGCAGAAGCGCAAGAAAATGACCGTGTTGAGATCACTCTGTCAGTAGATGATACCGGTATTGGTATTAAGAAAGAGAGCATTGGTGACTTGTTTTGTTCATTTACTCAAGCCGACAGCAGTACGACGCGGGAATACGGTGGAACGGGTTTAGGACTTTCGATTTGTAAACAAATCGTTGAAGTGATGGAAGGCACAATATCGGCAGACTCTGTCGTTGGTGAAGGCTCTGTGTTCACCATACAGGTGTGCCTAGATGCGGTAGAGGCGCCAGATGCCTTTGTTGAACAAGATCTTAAAGGCACAAAGATATTGCTTGTTGATGACAATAGCGTCAACCGGAAATTGTACAATAAACAGCTACGATATTTTGGTGTTGATGCAACGGTAATTGGTGAACCTCTACAGGTTGTGAGCGTCATGAATGAGGCCCATGCTAAGCAAGCGGTTTTTGATATTGTTATTCTGGATTACAATATGCCGGGTAAATCGGGTGTCGATCTAGGTAACGAAATTCGTAACTTACGGATTTTTGACGATGTAAAGTTGATGATTTTAACCTCCTCAGTCACGAGAGGCGATGCAAAATTTTTCTCAGACTCGGGCTTCGATGCGTATCTCACCAAGCCGGTTCTCAGTGAAGTCCTGAATGACTCGCTCGTCAGTCTGCTACATTCTAAAAGAACCCCAGATACCTCTATTGTGACACAGCATAGTGTGGCGGAATCAAAACAAAATGTGACGCACAACTTTGAGGGGCGCATTCTGCTGGTAGAAGATAATAAAATTAACCAATTAGTCGCTAAAGCGATGTTTGAAAATCTGGGTCTGAATATTGCGCTGGCTGAGGATGGTCAGCAGGCGGTGGATGATTTTAAAAAGAATACATACGACCTTGTTTTTATGGACTGTAGAATGCCGGTAATGGATGGTTATCAAGCAACAGAAACCATTAGAGCCTTTGAAACTGACAGCCACACACCCATCATTGCATTGACCGCTAACGCGATGGCCGAAGACAGCGAAAAATGTAGTGAAGCAGGAATGGATGACTTTTTGACCAAGCCCTTTAGCTCGGCACAGCTCGAGAAAATGTTGACTAAATGGCTCAACGCAAAAGGTTAAGATACTATTAATTTGAGTGGCAGGGAGTGTGATGAGTGATAAAACCTACTCTGCGATTGTGATCGGAGCCTCTGCCGGCGGAGTGGAGTCGATGCCAACATTATTGTCAGCCTTACCAGCTAATTTTTCAATGCCCATTTTTATCGTACAGCATCAATCAGAGCGCGCATCAAATGATGGCTTTATCGAACACTTTTATAATAAACATTGTGCATTGGCGGTCAAAGAAGCAAAACACGGCGAAGTGATTAAAACCGGTTGTGTGTATCTTTCTGTACCGGGCTATCATCTTCAAATAGAACGTAATCGGACGCTAAGCTTGTCGATAGACCCACCGGTTAATTATGCTATCCCTTCAATTAATGTGCTATTTGAAACAGCGGTTGATGTGTACCACTCTCGCTTGGTGGGCGTTATTTTGACAGGGAGCAACGACGATGGTGCCGCTGGTCTACAGGCCATTAGTCAATCCGGTGGACTCTCATTGGTACAAAACCCCCACGATGCACTATTTTCGATTATGCCTGAAGCCGCTATAAAGCGTACTCAGGTTGACCATGTATTCAATTTGGCTGACATGGCGATGTTCTTAAAGGCTTTGTCTGGGGGCGAAAAATAGGCATATTCGGCAAGTGTAAATTATTGCTCATTACTAAGCCTCTACTATACTCACGACAGCTTATAATGTTTAGAAAGGGTTAAAACCATGCGTCTTATTAACTGTTTTTCACGAGTGAGTACCACATTATTGCTATTCACACTTTGTGGTTACTTACAGGCAAGCGAAAAAGTCTCGGTTGAGGCGGCATATATTCCGCTTGCTGACCATTATGCCGGTATTGTGGCTTATGAGAAGTACAGAGAAGAAATGAAGGTGGCAGATTTTACCATCTCGCGTATGAAAAGTTGGCCTTTGCTGCGCGGTTATTTTCTCGATGGTCAGTCAGACATGGCCTTTGTCATGAGCCCTTTGGCGATGGATATGTATCGGGAGTCCCCCTCATTTAAGTGGGTAGGGCAGATGCACCGAGATGGAAACGCGTTGGCGATTAATGACTTGATCAACGAACATGTGAATTTACCCAAGAAACGTATTGACCGAAAGCCGGATGAAAAAGTGGCCGAGGCCTATACTACGGTAAAAAATAGCATGGGGCGTCCTAGTCAAGTGGGCGTACCCTCTTTGTTTGCAACGCACATGGTGGTGCTATACAAATACTTAAAAGACCATGGTAAAACCCTGGGAATTGGAACGGGTACCAAAGAGGACGTGGTCGCGATTGCCGTCGCGCCCCCGAAAGCCCCAGCGTTTTTCAAAAAGCAAAACTCTAAGGGTGTAGCGGCATCGTTTGAACAATCCCTGCCTTGGGCCGATGTGGTTGAAACTCAAAACTTTGGGCATGTTGCGTGGTACTCAAAAGACGTACTACCTTGGCCGAAAGGGCATGTTGAATGTGTCGCATTGGCTTCTGACGAGGCAATAAAAACCAAAAAATCAGCGATCAAAGAAGTCATTTACTATATTCACAAAGCGGGTTTGGATATTGAGGCAGCTCGAATTGCCGGTGGTGATGCTATGCTCGACATTGCCAATATGGTGCGCAAACATATTCCAGAGCACAATGAACAAGCCATAATTCAAAGCCTGCGAAAAGACTTGAATGTCATTAACTACAAAAATCTTAATGTCGAAAAGCCAGGTATGAAGATGATCATGGAGCTTGCAGTTGAGGGGGGGATTTTACGAGAGTCCATCGACCTAGATACATTCACCGACGCGCAGTTTGCGACTACCATTACTGAACAATAAATAGCACAAAGCGCAGACATTGGTGCTGCGCGAATTAAGTCTCGCGTTTAAAACGTGGCTTAATAATTTCGGGACGTTTCAATATGAAAGAAAAGCAAGTGAGCGGACTGTCGTCTACGCACTTTTTGCGTAGTTTGTTTGGGTCTGGCTTAGGGCGAACGTTATTTTTTCGCTTCATGCTACTGTCTCTCTTACCAATGACTATTGTTCTGATAGCCAGTGTTCGTAGTAGCGTACAAACGATCGAAGCGACTCAGTATAAGGGCTTGTCGACGGTTTTAGAAACTAAGTATGACCATATAAATGCTTACTTTGAACAATCGATTACCAGTTTAGGTTTGTTAGCTGAATCTGAAAATACGCTTCAGTTTATTTTAGCGCTGAAGTCTGCCTACAAAAAATCCCAGCGCTCTCTAGAAAAATTCACCGGTGGTTATCAATGGAGTGTGCTTGAAGATGAATATGGCTCAGACCTCTCACTGTTTCTCACCGCTCATAGCCATATCGATGTGATGCTTCTGGATGATCAGGCTAATGTACTGTATAGCATCAGAAAAGACAGTGATTTGGGTACTAATATATTTAGCAGTTCTTCTGAAAACGGGCGCTTATCATCGGCCATAAAACGTACGCTCAAAACGGGGAGTACAAGTTACTCGGATCTTGATTTTTATCAGCCCTATGGTAATAAACTAGCGAGCTTTTTGGCACAGGCCATCGTCGATGAATATGGCGATAAAATTGGTGTGCTGGTGGTCCATATTTCCCCAGAGCCTATAGACAAAATTATGACTATTTCGTCAAATTTTGGTGAGAGTGTAGAAAGTTATCTGGTCGGCCAAGACTTGTTGATGCGTACCCAATCGAAATTCAGTGAAGACTCTACTGTTCTTAAAACTGTTGTTGATACGACAGTAACTCAAAACTGGCTTGCGTCGTTTGCAGAAAAAGAGGGGCAAGAACAGGGCAGTGTTAATCAATCAAACAGAGACCAGTCAAACATAGACCAGACATACAAAGGGCGTTTAGGTGTTTCGGTGATTGGTTCATCTCTGCCGGTTGAGTTTGGTGGTGTTCGCATGCTGATGATAGCGGAAATCAGCGAAGAGGAAGCACACCAGCCGGTTACCACCCTTATTCAGGCAGTTGGCATAATAGCGCTTGTTATTATGGTAATGGTGTTTATGTTGTCTATCTATAGTGTGAGAACGATCACGCGACCTATTATTCATCTAACCGAATGGGCTAGAACCTTGTCGTTGGGGAGCCTAGAGCTTAGAGAGATTCAAGCACCGAATAATGAAATCGGTGAGTTGAACCAAACCTTTGTGAAGATGGTGAATTCACTGGATGCTGTTAGTGAAGGGATGGCGGCCTTTGCGGTGGGTGATTTAAGGGCCAGTATTATTCCGAGAAGTGACGGCGATGTGTTAGTGATGACACTGAATCAACTGCGCGAAGCAATGAACGTTGTTGTCAGTCAAGCGGATGCGGTCGCACAAGGTGACTACGATACCAACGTTCGGCCTAGGTCGAAACAAGATTTGTTAGGTATGTCACTGCAAAAGATGTTGGTGAATCTAAGGCTTTCTCAAGAACAAAATGATAAGCAAAACTGGTTAAAAACGAGCCAGGCCGAGCTTGCTGAAGTGATGCGAGGCGACCGAGATATAGAAACCTTAAGTAGCGATATATTGAACTATATTGCCATTAGGTTTGGTGCTCAAATAGGGTCGGTTTATGTTGTCGACCCCTCACGAAAGAGTGAGGCATTAACGTTTATGTCTGGTTATGCACAAAACTTGGATAGCTTGCCAAAACAGACGCTAGAGTTTGGTGAAGGTCTGGTTGGTCAAACCGCGCTAGAGGGCGGGATTAAAGTGTTAAGTGATCTACCCTCACAATATCTGAAGGTGAATTCATCGACTGGCGACATGGCCGCTACCGAAGTGGTGTTATTGACGATATCAAACAATGACAAAGTGTCGGGTGTGATTGAGTTGGGTAGCCTTAAACCCTTTAGTGTGAAGCAACTTGAATTGTTAGAGCTTTCTTCAGGATCAATCGCACTCTCACTCGAAACATGCATGAGTAATAATGTCACCAAAGCGCTTTTGGCTAAAACGCAGAAGCAGTCAAAACAATTGTTGCAAGCAAATGAAAACTTGGAGGAGCATGCCCAACAGTTAAAGCACTCAGAACAAGTGTTAAAGCAGCAAGGGGAAGAGCTGCGTGTATCAAATGAGGAGCTCGAAGAAAAACAGAGCATGCTGCAAAAGCAAAAGAGGGATGTGGAGCTGGGCAAAGAGGAGATAGAACTTAAAGCACAAGAGTTGGAGCAGGCTAGTAAGTATAAATCTGAGTTCTTGGCAAATATGTCGCATGAATTGCGCACACCTTTAAACAGTTTGCTTATTTTATCCAAATCGCTCGCGAAGAATAAAACCGGTAATTTGACCCTTGCACAACAAGAAGACGCCCAGGTTATTCATGATGGCGGGCAGGACCTACTTGAGTTGATCAACGATATTATGGACCTTTCTAAAGTAGAGGCCGGTATGTTGGTACTCACGATGGAGCGCGTTGAGTTAACGGTGGTGGCTAACAATACCTTAACGCTCTTTGGTAGAACAGCGGAAGAAAAAGGCTTGGATTTTAGCGTTAGCGTTGCACCAGAACTAGACAAAACCATCTACAGTGATGGACAACGACTCCAGCAAATCATAAAAAACTTAACCTCTAATGCTCTGAAATTTACCCGAAAAGGCTTTGTTTCGATCAACATCCATGGCATTGATCCTGATATTCCCTTTCATTTGAACAAGCTAACAAGTGAAAATGGTTTAGCGATATCGGTTAGTGACAGCGGAGAAGGTATTTCTGTCGAAAAACAGCAAGCGATTTTTGATGCGTTTCAACAAGAAGATGGTTCTACTAGTAGAGAGTTTGGTGGTACAGGCTTAGGTTTGGCGATATCCAAAGAATTAGCCCGCTTACTCTGCGGAGAAATACATCTGCAAAGTGTAAAAGGAGAAGGAAGTACCTTCACGTTATTTATTCCAAAGCATTGGGACGAATCAATGCGAGCACACGAAATTGGGAGTACCAACGCCACGATAGAACATCTACCCGTTCAAGATAGCAGGCCTAAAATAGCACAGAGCCATTCTCAAGTTTCTGAGAAACCTATTGTTGACGTTACTGCCAGCAAGTCTCCTCGGCAAGAACAAGAAGTGCCGGATTTGGTAAGCGAATGGATTGCAGACGACAGACGTAATATTCAGTCAGGCGATAAAGTACTGTTGGTGATAGAAGATGATCCTCACTTTGCCAAAATATTATTACGTATTGGACGAGAAAATAATCAAAAAGTAATACTTAGTAATCGAGGGCGTGACGGAATGATGCTGGCCCTTGAATATGAGCCTATTGGGGTGTTACTGGATATGGGGCTACCCGACATTAATGGCTTAGATGTTCTGGAGCAACTCAAATTTAATCTTCATACCCGTGGTATACCGGTGCACGCGATTTCGGCTGATGACTTCTCAAAGGCATCGTTAAGTAGAGGTGCCTTGAGTTTTGTACCGAAGCCCGCAAGTGAAGAGACAATTATTCGAGCACTTGATGAAATTGCGGCTGTGAGTAAGGAACAGCTCAAGTCTATTTTAGTGGTAGAAGATGATCTAAACGGCCAAAAAGCCATTTCACGCTTGTTAGAAAATCTCAATGCCAAGCTTGAGTTTACCGGGACCTTGCACGACACACGAGTGTTGCTTGAGAAGTCTGAGTTCGATTGCATTATTTTGGATATGGGCTTGCCCGATGCAGAAGGAATTGATGTGTTAGAAACAGTGGCTGCTTTGGTGACATCTCAAAATACTCCTATTATTGTCTATACCGGCCAAGATATTACTGATGAAACGCACAAAAGGTTGAGCGAGCTATCCGCATCTGCAATCGTAAAAGGGTCTGAATCACCGGAGCGCCTGCTTGATGATGTGTCGCTATTTATCCACCACGTGGGCAAACAACTCTCATTAGAGCAGCAACAGAAAATTAAAATGCTCCACAATGAAGATGCCATGTTATTGGGTCGAAAAGTGCTATTGGTAGACGATGACATGCGCAATGTTTTTGCGCTTAAACGTATCTTGGACGATGTTGGGTTTAAAGTAACGCCAGCCGAAAATGGTCAAGTAGCGATAGATGCGGTAATCGCAGCGCAAGATGAGCCGTTTGAATTGATATTAATGGATATCATGATGCCCATCAAAGACGGTTATCAAGCAATGAAGGAGATTAGACAACAACCTGGGTATCGCGATACACCTATCATGGCATTAACCGCTAAGGCGATGCCAGAAGACCGACAAAAATGCATAGACGCGGGTGCGTCTGATTATGTGACAAAACCCATCGATACTGAAAAACTATTATCGATGCTCAGAGTGTGGCTGTACAAAAACACCGGATAGACGTGGGTAAATACGCCTTAACATACCAACTGCGCTAATATTATTTAAGTGCTGAACCTACAGGTAGGCTGATGTCAGACTCTCAAAAAGAACTTGGAACAGAGCAGAGTTCAACCACACTGCCTGATTTTGAATTAGATGATTTGGAAATCGATTTATTGTTGGACGCTATTTTCCGACGATATGGTTATGATTTTCGTGAATATTCAAGAGCGTCACTAAAGAGAAGAATTATTAATAGAGTACAACAAGAAGAGTTGAGCTGTATTTCTGAATTAATTCCGAAAATTTTGCATGATAGTCATTGTTTTGATCGGTTTTTGGTTGAATTATCAATTACTGTTACCAAGATGTTTCGAAACCCTGATGTGTTCAAATTCATCAGAGAGCGTGTTTTTCCTAAGTTAGCGACTTACCCAAGAATTAACATTTGGCATGTGGGCTGCGCAACAGGCGAAGAAGTGTATTCAATGGCGATCATGCTTGAAGAAGAAGGCTTATTGGATAAAACGCATATTTACGCAACGGATTATAATAACAGCTCTCTCGCGATTGCTGAAAAATCCATCTATCCAATTGATGATGTGAAATTGTGGTCAAAGAATTATCAAGAATCGGGCGGTAAGAGTTCCTTGTCGGAGTTTTACCGTGCCAAGTATGACTCGGTGAAAATGAAATCGAAACTAAAGCGTAACATTACCTTTGCTCATCACAATTTAATGCGGGATCAGGCATTTGGTGAAATGCACTTAATTTTGTGTCGAAATGTGCTGATCTATTTTCAGCTAGCCTTGCAAAATAAAGTGTTGAATATGATGAGTGGCAGCCTGGTGCATAGAGGGTTTTTGGTATTAGGAGATAGAGAAACGGTGGAGTTTACCGATATCTCGACGGACTTTGAAGAGCTTGAGTCTCGGTCAAGAGTGTATCGAAAATCTTAGCTTGATTTCGGTTGGCGCAAGTAGTTATCCCGATCATTTTAACTATTCTCACTAGGTTGTAAGAAATATGGAGCATCGTGAGACCCATCATCATATTAATCGCCAACGCGATGAAAGAGGATAGTGAAAGATGTTTCCAGGTGGATATGGCTGACTTCTTAACAAAACCCTTTAGCTCGGTACAGTTAGAAAAGGTGCTAAGCACCTCAAAATATCAAGACTTTAATTTTTGATAAAATGCCATCATCGGTTTAAGCACTTCTTCGGGCCGATCCTCTTGTAAAAAGTGCCCACAGTGAGAAACCGAGTGTAAGCTCGCGCTGGGTTGTGCTGTTTTTACTTTAGAAAAGGTCTCGCTTATTTCAGGTAATATTACATCGTTTTCAGCATAGACCATGCAAATTGGCTTGTCGGTCGTTTCGATGTGTTTGGCAATATCATCAAAGCCTTTGATATGTAATTTACTGGCTGAAAGCAACAAGGCTGTTCGATCAACTTTGGATTGAAAGGGTGCTTGATAAGCGCCTAACACTTGCTTGGTCAAGCGTGCTTTGTTTTTGATTCCTAGTTTCATCGCGAACTTAAGTCCGGCAGGACTACTGAACCAGATCTTGACGCCAGGCATCATCGTCATGCCGACAAATAATTTTACTGCCCAGGAAAACTCAGGATATATAATGGTGTCGAGTAATACGTATGAAGCGATTATTTCTTCGTGCTGTTTTGCCCACCATAAAGCAATCGGGCCGCCTAAGTCGTGGACAGCCAAATGTACTTTTTTGATGCCTAATGTGTTGATCAAGCCCTGAATAATTTCAGCATGATACCGAAAGCTAAAGCTTGCATTAGCGTCTTTGTCAGAATCACCAAATCCCGGTAAGTCGATAGCAATGACTTTATGATGTTGAGATAAGGGCACCATCATATCGCGATACAGAAATGACGAGGTCGGCCAGCCATGAACGAGTAGAATAACTTCATCTGAAGAGTTTTGGTCACCGGCTTCCAAGTAGTGAATATTAAAATTCTGACCTTCAAGGTAGAGCTTATGAGAGCTGATGCCTGTGGGTAGGAGAGATTGGTTCATTGTGTTTTCTCCTTATTCTGCTCCTCGGCTTTTTTTTCGGCAATAATCTTATGATAGATTTTCGGGCTAAGGGCATGGCCGCCAATGGAAAAATTTCCTTCAGGCGCTTCATTGATGATGACCCAGGTATGGGCTTTCATCTTTTCGCCAATCACATCGGCGACACATTGCGTTAAGGCTTTTGAAAGTATTTTTTTAGTATCAGCATCTAGTGCACCTTCGACTGTATTAAATTGAATTAGTGGCATATGTTATTGCGCCTTAATAGTTAATTGGTTACCGTTAAAGGTGTTTACACCTGTTAACTTGTTGGTGAATAAAAAACGCCTATTGGCGCTTGTGCTGTACTTTCGTTAGATATATCGGGTTTAAGTCATTAAACCATTAAATACTCGTTCGACACTTTTCCAGTATAAGGCTCTGAGTTGATCCTCATCCCGTGGCAATAAACCGCTCACAAAGAGTGAGAAAA
>ENA-OSET01003353-OSET01003353.1-sediment-metagenome-genome-assembly--contig:-NODE-3353-length-14801-cov-4.811736_pt1 | contig 14801 bp, 13 predicted proteins | sample MGYA00237882_ERZ534229 | MGnify/ENA primary metagenome ERZ534229 (study PRJEB26408, sample SAMN06266212) | sediment metagenome | isolation source: Hudson Canyon methane seep mesocosm | place... | reverse complement strand
ATCAAGAAGAAAAAAGTCATTAGTGGCGGTGGCCACCACGGCGGTGCATGGAAAGTGGCTTATGCTGACTTTGTGACCGCGATGATGGCCTTCTTCATGTTGATGTGGCTTTTAAGCGCAACGACGGAAAAGCAGCGAAGAGGTCTTGCGGACTATTTTTCGCCGACGGTTCCAATCAGTCGAATATCCGGGGGGGGCAATGGCGTCTTCAATGGCGACAGCATGTTCTCTGAGGATATCATGCCTCAGAACGGGATCGGCGCATCAGACGCCAATCCGGTAGATGCGCAGCAGGCACGTGGAGAGACCGGGCTGGACCAGAGCGCACAGGAGATGGCTGAAAACGAAGAATTCAAGACCATCGAAGAGGCGCTGCAGGGGCGGGGCGGCGAAAGCATGGTCAGCGTTGAAATGGCCCGGCACATTGTAACGCGGGTCACTGACGAGGGGCTGATCATTGAGATGTTCGCCACCGAGAATGCGCCGCTGTTTGAAGAAGGTAAAGAAACGCCCACAGCTTTATTGCGCGACTTGATGCGAATGGTGGCACGGGTGACTGGAGTGGTCAGCAACGATGTCGCCATTAGTGGTCATATCCGGTCGCATCCGGTTGTTCTGGCGAATAACCCGGTGTGGGAACTGTCCAGTTCCCGGGCTGACACCACAAGGCGGCTACTCGAATCGGGTGGCATGAAACCGGCTCGGATTCATCGGGTAACGGGGCATGCAGATCGAAAATTATCAGTACCAAATCCGATGGCAGAGCGAAATAACCGGATCGAAATCGTACTTTTACGCCAATAAAACAAAGAACAGGCGGCCAAGAGATAGATCGAATTTTATCTGTTAGCCGCCCGTTAATGGCCGATGCGTTAGCTGTAGCTTCAAGAATAATTTGATGCAGCAGAAAGGCGTATCTTATGACTTTATCTTCCTCGCTGAATGCCGGCGTAGCTGGACTTTCCGCGAACGCCAGTCGACTGGCTTCCATTTCCGACAACATCGCAAACTCGTCGACCGCTGGTTATAAGCGGGTGCAAACGGATTTCCATTCTATGGTGATTTCGACGAATGGCGGGACTTATACAGCCGGTGGCGTCTCAACTACCTCGACACGTATGATTGACGAACGTGGGTCGTTGGTGTCGACCAGCAATTCAACAGATCTGGCGGTACGTGGCCGTGGTATGTTGCCAGTCGCCTCGCTGACGGACGTTGAAGGTGGAACCGTCGGCCTGAATATGATGATGACAACCACAGGGTCATTCAATGCCAATGCGGACGGAATGTTGACGACTGAAACCGGCTTGGTCCTGCTTGGTTGGCCTGCTCTTTCAGATGGTACCATCCCGTCTTATGCTCGTGGCAGTTCAACTAGTTTGGAACCGATTCAGTTTAACGTAACCCAGTTAACTGGCGAGCCGTCAACTGCGATTAACTTAGGTGTTAACCTTCCTTCTTCGTCAACTATCGCCGGTGCGGACGGGGACGTTGAAAACTTGCCGATTGAGTATTATGACAACCTTGGAAATTCTGAGAATATCGAGGTGGCATTTACGCCTACTGTACCAGGTGCTGGTGCGTCCAATGAGTGGACAATGGTATTGACCGACTCAGCCTCTGGTGGCGCAGTTATTGGCGAATATACACTAACGTTTACTGACAGTCGTACAGCGGGCGGTTCGTTGGCCTCAGTCGCCACGGTTTCAGGTGGCGCTTACGATGCGACGACTGGATCGGTGATTGTCAGCGTTGCTGGCGGCCCGATTGAGATTAGTCTTGGTGAAATTGGCAGTAGTGATGGTCTCACTCAGCTTGCAGATGACTTTAACATGGCAGGTGTCACCAAAGACGGATCTCCCATCGGTACATTTACCGGCGTTGAGGTCGGCGCAGATGGTCTGGTCACAGCCAGTTATGATAACGGGGCAACCCGAGTCGTATATCAGGTACCAATTGTTGACATGGCTAACCCTAATGGAATGATTTCGTTGGACTCTCAGACATATATGACCTCGGATACGAGCGGTTCCATCTATCTGTGGGATGCAGGTGACGGCCCGACCGGCGATATTGTGGGCTATGCCCGCGAGGAATCTACAACTGATGTGGCGACTGAATTGACCAATATGATCCAGACTCAGCGAGCCTATTCGTCAAGTGCCAAGATAATCCAAACTGTGGATGAGATGTTGCAGGAAACGACCAACATCAAGCGCTAACCGCGCTGAAATCTAACGATCTGGATTAATAGAAAAGGCCTAATATGTCTATCACTTCCGCCTTCAATACCGCCATGACCGGTTTGACTGCTGCCGGCCTCGCGTCGTCAGTGGTCTCTGAAAACTTAGCAAACGCGCTGACACCAGGCTATGCAAAACGCACTCTGGATCTTACCAGCAGTGCGTCTACGGTTGGCGTCCAGGTCGTTGGTATCAATCGCAATATCGATCCGGCGATTCAATCGGGTCGCCGGAGCACAGAGGCCGAGCTGGGCAATGCTCAAGTCCAGGCCGACTTTTACAGTCAATTGACTACTCTGGTCGGCGATATTTCTGATCCGTTTTCGATTTCCGCCAGGCTAACAAACTTTGAAAGCAGCCTGATCGAGGCGGCCTCGAGCCCGGATTCCGGGCCACGGCTAGACGATTTGGCTTTGCAGGCCGAAGCACTTGCGAATTCAATCTCCGAAGCGGCGGAGGGTTTGCGCGACATGAGAACTGCCGCGGAAGGATCTATTGATGTCCAGGTGGATATCATCAATCAGGCCCTGAAAGACGTTGAGAAACTGAATGCTCGGATCATGGTGTCCGAGGCTGGTGGTATGAATACCGCTGCGTTGCAGGACCAGAGAGCGCAGTTGATTGATACGGTTAACGAGATCATTCCGGTCACTATGATTCAGCGTAGCAATGGCCAGGTCGCATTGTTTTCCGAAGGCGGGTCGATCTTGCTGGATGGCAAAGCGGCTGAGCTAACGTTTGACAGCGTGCCAGATACGATGCCCCACATGACCCAGGACAATGGGTTGTTGTCGGGGCTGTCGATCAATGGAATCCCGATCGATACTGGTCCAGATGGGGCTATTAAAGGTGGCACGCTGGCAGCAAATTTCGAGGTCCGGGATGTCTTTGCTGTTGATGCCCAGGCTGACCTTGATGCGATGGCTGCCGATCTTATTGAACGGTTCCAAGATACATCGCTGGACACCACATTAGGGGCAACTGATCCCGGTCTATTCACTGACAACGGTGGATTTTTCAATGCTGCAAATACCGTTGGAATTTCTAATCGGCTGGAACTCAATGACCTGGTGTCCATGGATGGTGTTGGAGAGACATGGCGCCTTCGAGATGGTTTGAATGCTGCGGCAATCGGAAACGCCGGGGATTCCAGCCTGTTGCAGGGCTACACGGATGCGCTTGAAGTCATGCGAACCGTATCATCAGGCGGTGGTATGGGCACCACAACGGTTTCGGCGGCAAGTTTGAGTGCCAATCTGTTATCGCATTTCACCCAGTCCAGCACGTCCGCAGACCAAGAACTCAGCTTTGCCTCAGCCAGTTTTTCCGCGATGAGCCAAATGGAATTGGCTCAAGCAGTGGACTCTGATGAAGAGCTGCAAAACCTCATGTTGATCGAACAGGCTTATGCCGCCAACGCCAAGGTGATGACGGTCGTCGATGAACTTATGGAAACACTTCTGAGGATATAATAGATGAGTATAACATCTTTTGGAGACATGGCGCACAGTGTTTTTCTGCGCAGCCGTACCGCCGAATTAAAAGAAAGTTTGGCGACATTGACAGACGAGTTGAGCACTGGCCAAGCTTCGGATCTTAGCGTGAAACTTGGCGGTGACTATACCTATCTGATGGATATCGACCGCAGTATTTCCCTTCTTGAGTCATTTGAAGTTGCGACAACGGAATCCTCTTTTTTTGCATCTTCGGCTCAGATGTTGATTGCCAATATAGGTGAAAATGCGAGCTCGCTTAGCAACGACATTCTGGCAACAACTGGAACCACGAACGAAGACAATATTGATCTGCTGTCCAGTCAATCTCGCCTTTATCTCGAAGAAACGATTCAATCGTTGAACGCTCAAGTCGCAGGTCGCAGTCTGTTTGCCGGCACGGCAACGACTGTTGTGCCGCTGGCCGGTGTGGATACTCTGATGTCGTCTCTGGTGACAGAGGTGTCAGGCTTGACCACCGCAGCAGATATCATGACAGCAGTGAAAGACTGGTTTGATGATCCAACCGGGTTTGATACAGTCATGTATCAGGGCTCCACGACATCTATGGGTTCGGTCAGTATCGGCCCCAATGAGCAGGTCAATATCGCCCTGCGGGCAGACGACGAAGACTTTAAGCAGGCCATGCAAAGCTTTGCTATCGGGGCGTTGGCAACCGAATCTGGTTTGTCTCTTGCGATAGACATTACGAGTGACCTGATTTCAGGCACTGGCGGCGAGTTGTTGGACACCAACAACCGGTTGATAAGCGTTCAGGCCGATTTGGGCTTTACCGAGGCGCGCATTGAAGAAGCTGCGGTTCGAAATGCGGCGACTGCAACCAGCCTGAGTATTACTAGGAACGAGCTCACCCAGGCTGATCCCTTTGAAACCGCAACCCGGTTGGAAGAGACACAATATCAATTGGAAGCGCTGTATACTGTGACCGCCCGCTCCAACCAACTTTCCTTGCTGAGTTTCATGTGATGATGACATATATTCGTATATTATTGACGTGCCTGATGCTTCCTACGATGCTGCAGGCATCCGCTATCCGAATGAAAGATCTGGTCGAGTTTGACGGGGTTCGTGGTAATGATCTGGTTGGCTATGGTCTGGTCGTTGGCCTGAATGGGACTGGAGATGGTTTACGCAACTCGCCGTTTACCGAAGAAATCATGTCAAATATTCTGGAACGGCTTGGTGTCAATGTAACGGGCGAACAATTTCGACCCAAGAACGTTGCTGCGGTTTTTGTGACGGCTAGCCTGCCACCCTTCGCGCGAGTTGGTACTCAAATCGACGTGACGGTTTCGGCTATTGGTGATTCAAAAAGTTTGCTCGGCGGTACCTTGGTTATGACACCGTTGAATGCTGCTGATGGGCAGATCTATGCGGTGGCCCAAGGAACCATTCTAGCAGGGGGGGCGGTCGTCGAAGGAGATGGGGCCTCGGTTACCCAAGGTGTGCCGACTTCAGGCGGGATTCCTTCGGGTGCCCGCGTTGAACGCGAGATCGAGTTCGACTTGGCATCGTTAACTACAATGCGGTTGGCTTTGCGGGAACCGGATTTCACCACTGCAGGTCGGATCGAGCAGGCCATAAATCGCGAATTTAACTCAAACGTTGCCCTAATGCGTGATTCCGGGACCGTAGAAATTGATGTCACCCGGACCAACACCCGTTCAACCGCCCATGCCATTGGCCGGATTGAAAACATTCTGGTTGAGCCTGAGCGCAAAGCACGGGTGGTGGTGGATCAGCGGTCAGGGACGATTGTTATGGGCAGTGATGTTCGTATTTCCCGGGTGGCTGTGGCACAGGGCAATCTTACACTTCGGATCGAAGAGGCACCTTTGGTGTCGCAGCCCAATCCATTTACGGACGGCGAAACCGTTGTGGTTCCACGCACCGGGGTGGCCATCGACGAGGAAGAGGGCATCCAATTGGCTGAAGTGCCAGAGACTACCTCGCTCTCCGAAGTTGTGGCTGGTTTGAATGCCCTGGGTGTATCGCCGCGCGATATGATTGATATCCTCAAAAGCCTAAAAGCCGCAGGCGCGCTGCATGCAGAGTTTGTCGTACGCTGATGTACTGACTTATTGACATTAAAACCCCGGCCTTCCTAACGATGGCCGGGGTTTTTTAGTGCCTTGATCCGCGGCAAAGCTGAGCACAAATACCGCAGCTGGTCAGGGGACAAATCTGGATACCCTGACCAAAGGTGCTGACCAGTGGGCTTGAATAGACTCAAGCACAGAAGGGGACCTCTGTGGTACGCAGGCAGCATGCCATCTCTTATTCTGCAGAACATGTTTGATGAACGGCTGTTGGTTACTACAACCTTGGTCAAACCGCAGCTCTTTAACTAATCTGAACCCAAAGTCTGACCATGCTGCAAGTTCAATGAATTGAGTGATTGTGGCGGGCATAGAAAAACCCCTGGCTGGATGTCCAACCAGGGGTCATATTTGATCTCATCAGTGCGTGATGTCAGGGGTAATAGCTACGGACCAGGGAGCTGGCGATCAGGGTCCAACCGTCAGCGACCACAAAGAATGCCAGTTTGAACGGGAGCGACACCACAGCGGGCGGTACCATCATCATCCCCATCGACATCAGAATTGCCGCAACCACCAAGTCGATGATGAGAAACGGCAAAAAGACCAGAAATCCGATTTGAAAGGCACGTGAAATTTCTGACAGCAAAAAGCTGGGGATAAGCACGGATAGTGGAGCGTCGGGGGTCGGATCTATCCCTTGTAATCCGGGACGTAAATCTGACATCGCGTAAAACGTATCCGCATCTAAGCGAGCCGCCATAAAGGCTCGAAAGGGCTCAAGCGCGCGCGTAACAGCCTCTTCAACTCCCAGTTGCTCTGCAATCAAGGGGCTGATGCCGTGGGTCCAGGCGTCGTTAAACACTGGTTCCATTACAAAATAGGTCAGAAACATCGCCAGGCTGACAATCAGCATATTGGGCGGTGCTTGCTGCATGCCCATCCCCTGACGCACAATCGACAGAACCGTTATAAGAAATGGAAAACAGGTGATCATGATGGCCAGGCCGGGGGCCAAGCTGAGCACAGTAAGCAAAAGAATGAGCTGTATGGATCGAGCGGAGATTGATCCACTGTCAGCCAGGGACAGGTTTAATTCTTGCGCCTGAGCAACCTGCGGCACCGCCAGCAGCGCTAAGGCTGCCAGCGATAAAAAGATGAAGGATCTTTGGATCATCCCAGCCCACTTTGTAGATCTGCAATTTCCGTCAAACGCACGGCCAGTTGTCCGGCCTGATCACCTTCCAGTTCTTCTAACTGACCACGGGCAACTAAACGGTCGCCAACATAGAGATCGACAGGATCTTCGACACGCTTGTCTAACGTCAGAACTGCGTTTTCGCCGAGGTTCACCAGATCACGGATCAGAGGGCGGGCTTTGCCGACCGAAACCACAACTTCGACCGGGACCGAATTAAACGGGTTGCCGGAGTCGGCAGTTTTCATCTTGAGATCGGCGTTATCATCCATATTGAGCGTCCTCTTTGACTTGGAAGGAGAAGGCATCAACTGATTCGCGGATGGAATCGAGCAATGCACCACTGTTGATTTCACGTTCTAGGCCACCAACGCGCAGATAGGCCTGACCCGGGGCCAATTCGCCGTCTTCACGGACTTTGACCTCGATAGAAAAGTTCTGGTTTAAAGCGGCTCGAACACCGCCGGCCTCACCAGCGGCCACCGTGATCACAAGTGGCTGATCAGTCTGCCCTTTTGCCATGTCGGTTAGCTGATCGACGATGTGGTGACCAAAACTGGCGGCCATGGCATCCGGTAAGATTGCGCTGGTTAACACCTTGAACATTGGATCCAGAGATTCGATGAGTTGGTTCTGTGCCTCGTGAAAGGTAAAACTCATATCTTCCAGAGAATTTGCAAGTGTTGCAGAAATTTTGCTGGTTTCGCGCTCATGCGCGCCAACAGAATCGTCCCAGCCAGCTGTATATCCGTTTTCAAATGAAACCAGCTTTTGCTCTTCGAGCAGTTCATCTGAAACCAACGCGACGGGTTCAACTTTCCCGGCATTTCCAAAGTCTTCTAATAGGTGAGCAATTGTCATCAGGCCTTCTCCTCGCTCTCTTCAAGCCAGCCGCGTAGAATTTCGACTGTTTCTTCCTGGCGGTCTCCAATCATCGCACGCAGCCGGTCAACTGGATCTTCGGAGCCGCCTCCCAGTGCAGGAAGCCCGCCCATGCCACCCATATCACCCATGCCACCCATGTCTCCGATGCCACCCATTGCGCCAAAGCCGTCGTCAATTTCGCCGGTCAGTGGGGCCATATCCATGCCTGCTCCCATATTGGGATTGCTCATGAAATCACCAGACCCCAGCTGCGGCAGATCAGACATCGTATCAGGGCCTTCGATGGCATTCTGAGGTGCCTTGTTGGCCAGAATCGGTCGGAGCACGAACAGTCCGAGAATCAGACTGACGATTGCAAGGGCAGCTATTTGGATCAGAGCCATCGCATCAATGAAGACGTTATCCATAATCGAGTTGGACACGACGGTACCCTGTGGTTCGATTGAGGGTAATTCCATCGACTTCAGTGTGATGACGTCCCCGCGTTCGGCATCGAAACCAACTGCCGCCGAAATTAGTTCCCGCATCGCAGACAATTCGTTCTCGGGGCGCGGGGAGAATTCAGTGGTGCCCGAGTCGTTGGCAGCAGAAAGTCCATTTACCAACACCGCGATGGTCAGGCGCCTGATGGCGCCAGGTCCGCGTGTCACTTGCATTTCGGTTTCTGAAATTTCGTAATTGATTCGTTCACGGGTTGAGGTGTTGTTGGCTTTGGAACCATCACCCGAGGCAGCATCTCCATCCGGAATGTTTGAAGCCACGGTGACCTCACCAGATTGGTTGCTCGAAGAATCAGCCCGCTCTTCTACATCAGTACTGATTGCGACACGGCTTTCCGGATCAATGCGCTTTTCCCGGATCGTTTCGGTTTCAGTGACTATGTCGACACTGACCTCAACCACTGCATTGCCTTGGCCAACACGTGCTTCGACCAGGCGGATAACCCGTTCACGAATCGACTGTGAGCGATCATCTGTGCCTGAACCTGCGGCAGCCACCGCCTCGGGAGAGCCGATAAGCGCACCGTTGGCATCAATCACAGCAACATTGTCAACGGCGAGACCGGTAACTGCTGATGCAATAAGGAAACGAACAGCGTTGGCCTGAGCTGGTGAAATAGGCGAGCCTAAAGGGACCAGTGAGACCGAAGCCGTCGGTTCAACACTGCGTTGAAAGGGATTCGACCCCGTGTTGGCTATATGCACACGAGCCTGAGTAATATGTGGGCTGGCAACAATTGTGCGGGCCAGCTCACCTTCCTTTGCGCGCCAGTATGCGGCATCGAACATTTGTGACGTTGTGCCGAATCCGCTCAGTGTATCAAGCAATTCATAGCCGCGGTTGCCATTTGCTGGCAGGCCTTCACTTGCCAGGGTCATCCGCAATTCGTCGCGTTGCTCAACGGGGACATAAATGGACCCGCCGCGCACTTCGTATTTGGTATTACGCTGTTCCAGCGATTGTACCACTTGTCCTGCCGAAGCACTGTCGAGCCCGGCATAGAGTAGTTTCATTGTTGGCGTACTCGCCACGCGGGACATTGCAAACACGCTAAGAATCATGATGACCGTGGAACCCACGATGATCAGACGCTTGCGCGTATCCAATTCTGCCCAGACATTCTTGATCTGCTGCACCTTAACCTCCGTCGAACCGACATTCTGCTCGGCTTGCAACCGTTTTGACGGATTGGCCTTAACATTCGGTTAGTCCCTCGCAGGTTATGAAGTGTTTGTACGACGTTTTAGGAATAGCCATGACAGACGCTGTAGCGAACGTAGAAGATACGCCGGCGAAGCCGAGCAAAATGCCACTGATCATAGGGTTAGTGCTTGCGATTGTTGGCGGCGGCGGCGGATTTTATGCCGTCCAGGCCGGCCTGCTTCCTTTTGGAAAACCTGCTGCACCAGAGATGGCGTCAGTGGGTCACGCAGCGCCGACCGGTGTAGACAGTCATGAGTCGGCGGCAGATATCGCCAACCTTGCCTTTATTGAAATGGACCCTCTTGTGATAACGCTGCGTAAAGCGGGCGGTTTGAAACATTTGCGGTTCCGCGCGCAGCTTGAGGTCGATGTAGCCAATCAGGTTGAAGTCGAAAGAATCTTGCCGCGCGTTGTCGATGTACTGAACAGCTACCTCAGAGCTTTGGAAGTTTCGGATCTTGTTGACCCGATGGCGCTTCCGAAACTACGGGCGCAGATGTTGCGGCGGATCAACATTGCCACTGGACAAGGGCGTGTTCGAGATCTGCTGATCATGGATTTTGTATTAAACTAGGAGATCACGATGGAAATGATCGCAGATATCCTGCTTGTTGCAGGGGCCCTTGGGGCTGGATTTTATTGCTTCGTGCTGGCACGGCGGCTGAATCGGTTTAACGACCTCGAAAAGGGTGTTGGGGGTGCAGTTGCAGTACTGTCCTCTCAGGTTGATGACCTTAATAAATCGCTGGTAGCAGCCCGCGCAATGTCAGACGGCTCTACCAAGTCGCTTGAGGGCCTGACCAACCGGGCTGAATCGGTTGCTCAACGCTTGGAGCTGATGATGGCCTCGATGCATGATCTGCCAGCAGCACCGACAAAAAGCCCGCGAATCAATGAAGAAAGCGATGCTTTGGCTGAAGCGCTGACCGCAAATCCCAAATCTGACACCAAACCGTTGGATGAGCCTGAAAAACCAGCCTCGGGCTTGATGTTTGTGCGTCATAACCGAAACCAAAGTCGGGTTGCCTGATGACCAAAGAAGCTAAAACCAAGCGCCCGCGTCGGACTCGTGTTGGAACCTTGTTCATGTTGTCGGTCTTGTTGCTGGGCTCCGCTGCCTTACGGCTGGGGTTCGAGGCAGGGCCAGCAATCGCCCGCGAAGTGGCCAGTCTGCCGGAAGCGGAAACGCCCATGGGCGATGGGGCTAAACGCAGCGAATCGGTGCCGTCTTCGGCTGAACTGCAGCACATGCTTGCGGCGTTTCAGAAACGCGAACAAACACTTGCCGCACGCGAAGCTGAGATCGAAGATCGGATGAAGGCGATGGAGATTGCTGATCAGGCAATCAATCAAAAGCTGGCCGCGCTTGAAGTCGCAGAGGCTAATCTGGAAGCCACGTTGTCTTTGGCTGACGGTGCAACCGAAACTGACCTGACCCGTCTGACGGCCGTTTATGAACAGATGAAGGCAAAAGAATCAGCGCCACTATTCGAAGAAATGGACCCTGGTTTTGCGGCAGGGTTTCTGGCTCGGATGAAACCCGAGGCAGCGGCTGGGATTATGGCCGGTCTTAGCCCGCAGGCGGCTTATACAATTAGTGTTGTTCTCGCAGGGCGTAATAGCTCGGTGCCAAAAGAATAATTCCTGTCTCGAAGCTTAGGAAGTTTTAATCAGACTCACTTAATCTTCTAGAAAATAATGAAATTCGGAGACTATCTATGATCGGAATTATTGGTATCGCCATGATCTTTGTGATGGTGTTCGGTGGCTATCTTGCTGCCGGGGGCAAGATGGGTATCATTCTCAAAGCCATGCCATTTGAATTGATGATGATCGGCGGGGCCGGAGTAGGCGCCTTTATGATCAGTAACGATTTGGCAGGTATTAAGCATACCCTTAAGGATCTGGGAAAAGTTTTCAAAGGTCCAAAATGGAAGCCAGACGACTATCGTGATTTGCTTTGCCTGTTGTTCGGGTTGATTCGGATTGCCCGCGCAAACCCGGTTGAGGTGGAGCAACACATCGAAGACCCTGAGAATTCGTCAGTGTTTGGGAAATATCCCAGGATTTTGGCCGACAAAGAAGCTGTGAATTTGATTTGTGATACCATGCGGTCTGCATCGATGAACTATGATGACCCGCATCAGGTTGAAGAAGTTCTGGAAAAGCGTATCGAAGCCAACCAACATCACGCTCTTCATTCCAGCCATGCGTTGCAGACACTAGCGGATGGTCTACCTGCTCTGGGGATTGTTGCGGCGGTTCTGGGTATCATTAAAACGATGGGATCGATCGATCAGCCACCTGAAATATTGGGTAAAATGATTGGTGGCGCTCTTGTGGGTACATTTCTTGGGGTGTTCCTGGCTTACGGTCTCGTTGGCCCATTTGCCGCCAAAGTGAAAGCGGTGACCGAAGAGGATGCACATTTTCACCAGTTGATTCGAGAAGTTCTGGTGGCCAATTTGCACAATCATGCTGCTGCAATTTGCATCGAAGTCGGACGTCAAAATACACCGTCGCATATCCGTCCTGGGTTTTCTGAATTGGAAGAAGCCCTGAAATCTGTGAAACAGGAAGCCGCATGATCCGTCAGGCAGTCGCATTAATGGCCATACTTATGGTGGCCGTTCCGGCCCAGGCCGAGACCATTGTCGCTCGTTCGGGTGAACATGACGGGTTTACCCGTTTGGTCATGCGTTTGCCGGAAAATGCAAACTGGTCGCTGTCCCAAGCTGGGAAATCGGCAACTTTGCAAATCGATGACCCTGCAGCGGTTTTTGATACGTCTCAGGTTTTTAGCCGTATTCCCCGCACCCGGGTGCAGTCATTGCAACAGAGCGGAACTGGCAATCCACTTCGGATTCAACTTGGATGTAACTGTGAAATAAAATCCTATGTGCAAAAAGATGGCTATCTGGTCATTGATGTTCGGGATGGCAAAGACGAGAAACCTTATACATCGACCAGCGGTGTACTGCCTCTGGGAACTTTGCCGGGTGGATCTGAGTACCGGTTCAATCTGTCGCCGCAGCAAGTCCAGAAGGCGCGAATGGGGCTGGATCTGGCTGCTGCATTTGCCGGGCGTACGGCGTCGGCAGGGAATGCTCTGCAGACAGCCCTTCCTCAGCAAGTGGAAACCCCTGAACCAGAAGCCCAGCCTGCAGTTGTTCTACCCGTGGCTGGCGTCAATTTGAGTCAGACGGAAGATCAGAATTTGTCAGAATTGGCTCTGCCAACAGTCGACCTGCTATTGGACATGGACGAAACCGCACGAGCTGCGGCGGTAAATGCATCCGAGCAGCGATTACTGCAGCAGATTGGACGGGCAACGAATCAAGGTTTGTTAGATTTGGTCATGACCGAAGTTGGTGAAGGAAGCGCGCCAATGATGGTTTCGCCACTCACCACTCAAGATCGGCCAATGAACCCACTGGATCATTTGGCTGTAACCACAGCAGTGGACCGCGAAATGGGACTTATGCCTCAGCAAACTCAAAACAATATGGCGCCTAATCTTTGTATCAATCCTCGGGAGCTGGCGGTTTACAACTGGGGTGGTGAGGAGTCCTTTGCAGATCAGATCGGGCCACTTCGCTCGGCACTGTTTAAAGAATTTGATCACGTTGATTTGGATAACGTTCTATCTTTGGCCAAGACGTATCTTTATTTTGGTTTTGGGGCAGAAGCTCGCACCATGCTGGATATGTTGCCACCTGGCGATACCCGTGTGGACAAGTTATCAGCCATGGCTGTTCTGCTGGATGGTGGCCACTTGCCGATTACGCATCCCTTTGCCGGGCAACAGGCCTGTGATGGGGATGCGGCCTTTTGGGCTGCTCTGGCTGACGGTGCTTTGAAAAATAACGCCAATGCTGAAGCGATTCAGCAGACACTTGCACGCATGCCAGTGCATTTACGCGTTCATCTGGGACCTGAAATCAGCACGTTATTTGCAAAATCTGGTGACCAGCATATGGCGTCGGCATCCTTGCGATCTGTTAATCGAACCGGAGTCGAAGAGGTGCCAGATATCAACCTGGCGCAGGCAGCTATTGCCGACATGGCAGGAGATACGGACACTGTAGCAGAAGAGTTGAAAGAAGAACTCGCGGAGCGCACAGAAAACGCACCTCAGGCGCTAATTGATCTGATTGCATTAAGCTATAAGGAACGTAAAGCGCTGTCGCCTGACCTGCCTGAACTGGTCGCGTCTTACGAGCTGGAGATCCGGGATAGTGAATTGGGTTCGGACCTGAGACTGGCTGAAGTCATGGCCCTGTCTTTAACCGGCAATTTCACTGAGGCCTTTGTGGCGCTTGGGCAGCTGTCGGAACGCGACGGGCCAGTTGCTTATGCTACTGCAGTTGAACCTGTGTTGACCTTGTTGACTGAGCGCGCAGATGACGTCACCTTTTTGCAATATGGTCTTATCTTTGCTGAAGAGGCCTCCGCGACAGAGGCCGTGCCCGTAGCTGATATAATGACGCGCCGGTTGTTGGACCTGGGATTTTCGCAGCAGGCTCAGTCTATGCTCATGAAAATGGCGCTTGAGCCAAAAGATGAAACACGTCGGTTGATGATGGCCGAGGCGGCTTTAGGAATGGATCTGCCACATCGGGCTCTGGTTGAGTTGATGGGCTTGGATGGTCCAGAGGCTAATAAGCTTCGGGCCCAGGCGCTGTGGCGGAACGGCGAATTTGGCCGAGCAGGTGAGTACTTTCTGGCTGAGGAAGAAGTTGACGCCGCAGCCCGTGGGTTTTGGCATTCAGAAGATTTGGAGGCCATCACATCGGATGAGGGGGGGCAATTCAGTCAAGTGGCAGAAGTGACTGCTCAGCTGGACGAGCAAGCCCAGGAACCTGAAGACATGCCGCCCCTGGCGCATGCTCGTGCACTTGTCGAAAGCAGTGTTGGAACCCGCAATCGGATTGAGGCATTATTGCAGGGTGTTACACCTATGGAAACCGATAGTGAATAACATCTTGGTCTGCCTTTAAGGGCTAAATCTTTGGAGAGTCGGCACTCAAAAGCCGCCCATTTTGGGCGGCTTTTTACCTTTTACGATAACGCTTTGTAAATCCTCTGGTCCTAATTTGAAGGCGGGACAACCCCTAGCTGGAATAGGCAGAATGCCGAAGAAAAACAAAGAATTGTGTTGCCAGAGATCCGCAATGCGGCACGTGTCCCCTGACTTATGGGGAATCACTGCCGCAAT
>ENA-OSET01003350-OSET01003350.1-sediment-metagenome-genome-assembly--contig:-NODE-3350-length-14813-cov-106.284338_pt1 | contig 14813 bp, 8 predicted proteins | sample MGYA00237882_ERZ534229 | MGnify/ENA primary metagenome ERZ534229 (study PRJEB26408, sample SAMN06266212) | sediment metagenome | isolation source: Hudson Canyon methane seep mesocosm | place... | reverse complement strand
AAAAAATCTACCATTGCGCAGGGTAGTAAGGTGAATCATTTAAGTTATATTGGTGATGCGACGATAGGCAGCAAGGTAAATGTCGGTGCAGGCACAATTACGTGTAACTATGATGGTGTTAATAAATTTAGAACAGTAATAGAAGACGGCGCTTTTATTGGCTCTGATACGCAGTTAATTGCCCCTGTTACGGTGGGGAAAAATGCAACGATTGGTGCCGGGTCAACAATTACTAAAGATACGCCTGCGGAGGGATTGACCTTATCGCGAGCAAAGCAAATTAGTTTAAAAACTTGGCAAAGACCTGTTAAAAAATAGGTATGTTTTAATTGTAAATGAGGCTTTCCCTTAGTACTTTAGCGACTAAGGGAAAGCCTTTTTTATTTTACAATGCTAAAAACAACGCGGCGGTTTATTTGCCGTCCTTCATCTGTTTCATTACTAGTTATTGGAATAGACTCTCCCATACCTATTGAACTTAACCGAATAGCATCGATACCATTTTTTATTAAGTGCTTTTTCACGGATGCTGCTCTGCGGTCAGATAATAGAAGGTTGTAGTTATCAGAGCCTTTATTGTCTGTATGACCTTCAATTTGTATATTAATATATGGGTTATCTTTTAGAATTTTGATTGATGCGTCGAGTACGCTCTCAGAATCTTTTCTAATGGTGGCTTTATTGAAATCAAATTCTAATCCGTTGATTGTCCAGCAACCATATTGATTTACTGGGGCACCTTTAGGAGTGCCTGGGCAAAGATCATTATTATCAAAAATGCTGTCTTGATCGGTATCGCGAAGGGCCAGTGGTGCTTTTTCTAAGTCTGATTTTTTATAAAGAATATCCTCTACAAAACGTCCCATAGAGGCACTGCTAGAAACGTCAGCATAGCTAACACTTTCTCCACATTTTGAAATATCAGACAGTTCTTTTAAAAACTCCTGTCCTTCTTTTTCGTCCTCATTACCAATCCAAACTGAATAGATGCAAAGACGATTACCAAATTTCTCTTTCAAATCCTCTGCTGCATTTTTAGCTCGAAATGACATGTTGTAGCCATCGCTAATAATTAATAAAGCAATATTGCCTTCTGCTTTATCTAAATCAGTTGATGCATCATCAAGTGCAGTTGTTAGTGGTGCTCCTAATAGGGATCTTCCGCTAGCACATGCTGCTTTATCAATACTGTGCTGGAATGTGTACCTTTCATGAGGAATGACGTCTTGTAATAGGTCGGTGTACATGTCCTCTACACACTCGCCATAACCAAAGCTACGCAATCCTGATTTTAGGGTAATGCCTTCGGGAATTGTTTTGTTAACCTGGTTTAATACTTGTTTTTGGACGGTAAATTTCGACTCAAAAACATTAGCACCTTCATAAATATGATTTATTGTAGAAAAGGTATCTATTAAAGAAAATAGTGTATGCGTTTTTTGTGTGTATTTTATACCAGCACTATTTTTACCAATTAGCTTAGGGGTAAAGGGTGGATAAGAGGTTGCATGTTTTGTTGCACACCCAGCAGATAGTAGAGAACATACTGTTATTGTAGATAAAACTAATGATTTATTAATCATACTAAACCTCTTAAAAGCATTAAGTTTTTTCATATTAATATTGTATTGCATTGTATCCCCCACTGTTTGTAGCTACTTCTGGAGTACAAGAGCTATTTTTATCGATATATTTAGCAAATGTTCCTTCAAATTTTTCAATTTCAGAGTTAATGAGCTGGATATGAACAACTAAATTTTGTTTCGTTTCATAACGTGGCGCTACTTCAAGTACAAGTTTTGTTTTCTTACTAATTTTAGTTTGTGCTTTGGTCGCATTTTCTTTAATACCAAATAGACCAAATGAAATTCTTCCTTTGAGTTCACCGGATCTAAATAACCATAAATCAGAGTAGCCTTGTAATTTTAGCTTTTGCTCTAATGCAAATGACTCACGCATTGAATCAATGGGAGGAGTAAGTAATAAATAGTTGCCAACAAAAGTAATTGGTTGGTTAACAAGAGATAACTTATAAAACTCTAGTTGAGCCAATCTTTGCACATCCTTAAAGTCATCGTCAGATTTAAGCTTGTAACAAAGAGATGTGTAAGGTTTTATTTCTCCTTCATCTATTATTCCATGTGTTAGTGGCGTTAAGACTCCCGTTTTAAGGTTGCCCTCATCTTCCGCTTTTTCAGCTTCAACTAAAGTCATTGCCTCTTGTGGAAGCGTTACGCCTAAATAGCGTGTTAATCCGCCCTTACTAGCTAAAATTCGGTATTGTGCGTAAAGCGTATCGTATTTAGCATTGGTATAAGCGCTTTTTGTAGTGAACATTTCATTGGCGGAATCCAATAAATCTAACAAGGTGCGTTGGCCGATATTAAATTGCTTTTGGTAAGCAGCATTGCTTAAAATACTGGCATCTCGATGTTTTTTAAAGAAAACCAATTGACGTTTAATCGTTTGATAAGCTGTCCAAGAGAGGCGCATACTTTCGGTTACTTGACGAAATGTGTTGTCTCTAACCTCTTTTGCTTGGTTAATTTGCTCTGATGTTTCTTTACGACGGGCTAAGTCTCTTCCCCCATTAAATAAGTTGTAGCGAAGGCGTACCATTGCATAGGTGTCATCGCGAGCCGTTTCGTGCGTTGCGCCGGCTTCTAAATCAATCCGTGGCATATAAGAGGCTTTTGCCGTATCGTGCTGAGAAAATGCAGATGCAATATCAGCGTTAGCCGATTTTAAAGTCGGATGATGCTCTACTGCAAGTTTGATTGCATCGTCAATATTTTTAGGAAGCTCTTCTGACGGTGCGTCGGGAGCTTTTAAATTTCTAGGTAAAGTTCCAACAATGCGCTGAAAAGAGGTTTCTGCATCTCGAATATTACCAATTTCAGAAAGCATGTTTTTTTCAGCTAATGCGAGTCGACCATAAGCTTGATCAGCTTCAGCGCGTTTGCCTATACCCTGAGCTGAACGTAATTGTATTTGGTCATAGGTGCGGGTATGTACCGCTAAATTTTCTTTAGCAAGTCCTAGTAGCTCTTCTGTCCTGATCATACCTAAATAAGCTTCAATGGCTTGCAGCGCTGAAATTTCAGCTTGGCGGTATACGCTATATGAACGTGAGTCTGAACGTGCTGTTTGGCGGGCAACTTCACTAGGCGTAGCTAAGCCATCAAAAAGCATTTGCGTTAACTTAACAGAAGCTTCTTCACCATAATTTCTATTAGCTTGAATTTCAGTATTCCAGCCGATACCGGCAGCTAGGTCTACTTTAGGCAAATAGCCTGCACGAGCTTGGTCTATTTCATAAGACACTGCGGATCGCTCTGAACGTGCAGATTGAATTTCAGGGTTTTCATTGATTGTCTGCTGTACAGCTTCTTGCATTGTTTGGGCAGATACAGTCGGTATCAATAAAACACTAATACTAAAAAGTGATATTTTTTTAAAGTTCATAATTAGCGCCTTTATAAATGGGTAAGGGCATTTAAAGTGATTTATAGGTTTTAAAATGTGTGATTTATATCACGGTAATTTTAATCATACACTGATTTCTGTCATTAACAATGCCAGATGCAGTCTATCCTTTACATTAAGTTTTTTAAAGGTGGATGTTAAATGCGCCTTAACGGTTCGTTCGGAAATATTTAAGTACTGTGCGATTTTTTTATTGTTTTCGCCCGTTTCAACCATTTTTGCAACTTCTAGTTCGCGGGCAGATAATTTATTAAGCAAGTCCAGTGCTTCAATATTTTTAGTGGATGTTAATCTTTGTTTTTTAGCATTAAGTTTAACCAAAGAGCCAATAACGCGCTGCACCAGATGTTTTTGAATCCAAATTTCTCCCTTAATAATACTTTCTAGGGCCTGCTGAATTACTTTTTCTGATTCATTAATCTCACAATAGCCACCTGCACCATTAATTAAAGCTACGACCTGTTCGTCATCGGGCCATTTTTTCCCAACTATAAGGCAGCGGAAACTAAGTTGGTTAAAAGGTATAAACAAGTCACTATGAATTGCTAGGTTATGTGTATCAAGAATGACAATACTTTTATTATCGTTAGGAATTGTGGTAACTAGTGATACTTCAAACTTATTAGATAAAGAGTTTACCCAGTCGGGTAGTGGGGTTTTATCGGAAAGAAAAAGTAAAATAGCAGGCATTAGCTAGCGCTCTTGTAATGCGCGATTACGTGCTTTTAAAATAGGTTTAAGTAAATAATCTAAAACTGTTTTTTTACCTGTTAGGATGTCAACATCAGCAGTCATTCCTGCAATAATATTAAAGCGATCACCATGCTTTTCTAAATAGTTTTTATCAGTTCTTAGTCGAATAAGATAAAAACTTTCTCGTGATTCTTCATTGATAATAGTATCAGGGCTGATATTCTCTAGCACAGCATCTAAGCCGCCATAAATTGAGAAATCATAAGCAGTGAGTTTGATAGTTGCTTTTTGTCCGGGGCGTAAGAAAGCAATATCAGCAGGGCGAACTTCAGCCTCAATAAGTAGCTTATCCTCTAAAGGGACAATTTCTACTAAATCCATTCCCGGTTGTACAATTCCCCCAATGGTGGTGACTTTTAGCTGCTTAATCGTACCTTTTACTGGTGAGATGATTTGTGTGCGAGCAACTCTATCTTCTAAAGCCAAAACAGTTTCAGAGGTTCTATTTAATTCTGCTTTAGCAATATTGAGTTCTTCTAGTGCTTCGGTGTGGAAGCGAATTTCAAGTTCAGATAATTTGTTTTGGGCTTCTTTAATTGATGACTTAATTCTTGGAATAGCAAGACGGGAGGCGGTTAACTCGCCTTTTAAATCATTAGCACTGCGGCGTAAACGTAAGATTTCCACTCGCGAAATAGCACCCTCTTTTACTAAAGGTTCAGTCATAACTAACTCTTCTTTTAGTAGTTTATAACTGATGGAAATTTTTCTGGATTTTGACTGTAATTCGATTAAATCTTGTTCTTTTTGTCGAATTTGATTGGTAGATACTCTTCTATTTGCACTTAATTCATTTTGTCTTGATGCAAGTAAACGCGTGGCATCACTCGCAATATGAGGTGCATTTAACACAACTTCTTTAGGTATGACTAAAGGTTCTTTATTCACTTCAGCTTTTAGCCGAGCAACAGTGGCAAGTAATTCATAATAGGTCAACTTAGTTTCATTAAAAGAAGATGCAAAGCGTACGGTATCTAACTTGAGTAAAGCTTGTCCTTTTTCGACTAACTCACCTTCTTGTACTAGGATAGCAGAAAGAATACCGCCTTCTAGATTTTGTAGTACTTGAACGTGGCGAGATGGAATGGTTTTACCTGAACCTCGCGTAATCTCATCTAGCTCGGCAATGCTCGCCCAAAAAATAGCAATTGCAATAAAGCTAAAAGCAACCCATAAAATAATATGACTTTGAATTGAAGCGCCATAAAGGTTTGCAGAATTAACGTCGCTCAAATAAGCTTGGTCTTCTTTTCGCTTGCGGTGAGTGCTGAGTAAGTCTTTATATCTAGTTAGCATAAATTTACCCCGTCACCTTAATTTGACCTTGTTTCAAAGCAGATAAAACCGACTCTTTAGGTCCGTCAGCAACAATTTTAGATCCATCCATAACAATTAAGCGGTTAACAAGGGTTAATAAAGAGGCGCGATGGGTTACGAGGATTAAAGTTTGTGTATTTAACTCCTTAGAAAATCGCTGCTTAAAAGATTCCTCGGTACTGTTATCCATAGAGTTACTCGGTTCGTCCATGATAAATATAGGTGGGGATAATAATAAAGATCGTGCAACAGCAACACTTTGTCGCTGCCCGCCAGAAAGTGCCGAACCACGCTCGCCTACCTGTAAATCAAAACCAGCAGGGTGGCGATTTACAAAATTGGTAACACCAGAAATCTCAGCTGCTCGTAAAATAGCATCATCATCAGCAAATTGTGAGCCCAGAGTAATGTTATCTTTCACACTACCAAAGGTTAGTGAAATATCTTGTGGTACATAACCAATTTGTCTACGCAAATCAGAAGGGTCAATCTGTCTAATATCGGTTCCATCAACTAAAATAGAGCCCTCTTGTGCTTCATAAAACCCGAGCATTAGTTTTTCAATGGTACTTTTTCCTGAGCCAATACGCCCAATAAAGCCGACACGTTCTCCTGCTTTAATTTTAAAAGAAATATTATCTAATGCTTTAATAGGTTGATCTGGGTAGCTAAAGTTAACATTTTTAAATTCAATATTTCCAGTAAAGGTAGGGCGATGTAAAAATTTCTTACCCGGTTCACGCTCGACTGGTAAAGCCATCATATTATTTAAAGTATCTAACGAAGTGCGTGCTTGATGATACCGTGTTAATAAAGAAGCAACTTGAGAAACGGGGGCTAATGCTCTGCCAGTCAATAATGTACAAGCAATTAAAGCCCCCATGGTTAATTCGCCATCAGATATTTTATAAACACCAAGGATAACCACTGCAACAGTAGCCATTTGCTGTAAAAAAGCCGTAAAGTTAACTGCCATGGTAGAAAAAAGTCGAGATTTAAGGCTGAGTTGGGCAATTTTGCCAACATTTTCTTCCCAGCGTTTTTGGGTTTGGCTTTCCGCACCGGTGCTTTTAATGGAATCTAAATTAGTTAAAGACTCAACTAATAAGGCATTCTTTTGTGATGAATATTGCGAAACTTCAGTAATGGTCTTTTTTAAAGGGGCTTGTGCTATTACTCCAGCAATAATTGCTAAAGGTAAAACTAAAAGTGGAATAAGGGCAATCTCGCCACCTAGCATATAAATAACCGCTAAGAAAATAAACAGAAAAGGCAAGTCAACTAAAGTGGTTAACGTAGCAGACGTTAAAAAATCTCGGAAAGATTCAAAATCATGCAAACTACTAGCAAAAGCTCCAACCGATGCGGGGCGTGATGCCATTTTAATGCCTAAAACTTTTTCAAAAATAGTTGCAGATAAAATAATGTCCGATCGTTTACCAGCAACATCAATAAAATAACCACGTAATGACTTCATAATAAAATCAAAACTATAAACAACAGCAATACCTGCAGCTAAAACCCACAGCGTTTCTAATGCATGGTTAGGAACTACGCGATCATATACATTCATCACAAATAAAGGTGATGAGACTGCAAAAATATTAATTAATAAAGAAGCGACTAAAACTTCAGTGTAAATTGGCCAAGATTTATAAATAACATCCCAAAACCAATGGCTAGCGCGTGGCGTTTCAGAGTGTTTAGAGTGGCTTGAAAAATTATGCTCAGCCTGAATAAAAAAAGCCAGTCCTGTATATTCTTGCTCAAGCTCTTCAAGTGGAATTATTTTTTCACCACTGCCTGTTTCAGTTAATAATATGGTGCATTTATATTCATCTTTAGATACCAAAACGCAGGTTTTATTATCGTTTAAAAGTAAAACAGCAGGTAAAACTAAATTGGAGATTTCATTAATGGGGCGCTTAATTAAGCTAGATGAAAACCCTGCGCGCTTTGCAGCCCTAATAAATAAAGCATGTGACAATTTGCCCTCAATTAAAGGAAGGCCAGCTGTTAACGATTCGGCGGAATGAGGTGAATGTAGTAGTTTACAAATAGACAGTAATGCCTGTAACAAAGGGTCATCATAAGTGCTTGCGGCAGGAATATCGGTGTTAGCTGTGCTCATAAATGTGATGCAATGTGATGCAATGTGATCAAAAGGGGAATTATACTTTATAAGTTTATTAAGATAGTATCATAAACATAAAGGCCATTATATTTTTAATAAAAAACATTAGGAATAAGGGCTAACTAACTAATTTAATAAGTGGTGTTTTTTATGTCGTATATAAAACGTAATAGAGAAGGAGAAATTTTGGGTGTTCAAGATGAGCAGGATAAACATCACACAGAATATTTAAAAAGTGACAACCCAGAGCTGCAAGACTTTCTTAAACAAAAAGAAGACTCGGGGCAAATAAGAGAGTCCTTATCAGGGTCTGATGCTGAAATGGTGCGGGTGATTGATGATTTAATTCATCTACTCGTTGAAAAACAAGTATTTGTTTTTACCGAGTTGCCTGAAGCAGTACAAAGTAAACTGAATAGTCGTAGCAAAATGCGTACAGAAATAAACCCTCTTGAAGATTTGATTGGCGATAGTGATGATATTTTTTAGGTGAAAGTATGCTCAAGCTGTATGACGGCGAATGAACCTCACTTCCCGTCATTCCGAAGTCTACCCAGTCAAGCGTGGGCACAAGCTTTATCGGGAATCTATTCTCATGAAAACATAGAACTCTATATACCCAAACTACAGGAAGGTGCAGAAATTTCATTTCCCGTCACTCCCGCATGCTTTTGGCGGGAGTCAGTGTTTTAAGTAGATCCCCGCTAAAAGTATGCGGGGGATGAGGGTTGAAAAAAACTGCACCTTTAAGTGTGATGGTATATAAGGGTGTGCAGAATTGACTGAGTAAAGTGTGATGCAAGAACATTTGGAATAATGCGAATTCAATGCCCCAGTAGTCATAAATACAAGCAATAGTACCTATGTACAATAGATAGCAGTCTTTAATTTGGCTAAAATAACAAGAAATTCGCAAAATTCGGCTTAAAGATAAGCGGTGTATCCCCAAACTATATGAAGATGCGGAAACCTCACTTCTCGTTACTCCTGCATGACTACCTAGTCAAACGTGGGTACAAGCTTTAGCGAGAGTCTAGTGTTTTAAGTAGGTCCCTGCTAAAAGCATGCAGGGATGACGGTTGAAAAAACTGCATCTTCAAGTGTGATGGGTATAAATTAGTAAAGGCAAACAACATGACAAAATTAATAGTAGATGAAGAGCAAGAAACCTTAAATCTTCAAGACTTATTAGTAGATGAAGAGGCTGATTTATTAAGTGACTACTTATCGGTATCGATAGAGAGTCTAACTGAGGGTACTAAAGTCAGTGTAACAACAGTAGAAGACAGCCCCACGACTTACTCATCAACATTAACAGCAGTCACCATAACTGATTTACAGTACTTAGTTGACGGCAGTGATGATGTTTTTACAGAATAGTTACACCAAGTAAACTGTGAAATTATTCACGCTTTATAAAAATAAAAGCTCAAAACAAAGCATTTAAGTCAAAGAAAATAGAATTAGTACCTCAGTACAATATAAATCGATTCAGACTTGTGCAAAAATCAAATTAAAATTAGTAATAACTAATTACCTTAATTATAAATTCCTCACCGGAGGGTAGTACCATGGCAACTTCAGGCATCGTAAAGTCAGTATCAGGCACTGTTACAGCAACTGCAGCAGATGGAACAGAGCGAATTTTGCAAGTAGGCGATATGGTATTGCCCAATGAGCAAATTGTCACTGGTGCAGCAGGTACTATCTCCGTTGATTTCGAAGATGGCACGCACATGGATATGGGGCGTGGCTCCCGTCTTACCTTAAATGATGAAGAGCTAGGAATCGATCCTGAAGCTAATGGTGAAGAAGATATGGCAGAGGCATTGGATGATGTCGCTGCTATGCAAGCTGCATTAGAAAATGGTGGCGATTTTGACCCTAATAATATGGAAGCAACCGCTGCAGGAGCAGGCACCACAGGAAATGAAGGTAGCACAACGGTTAATGTAGCCTTTGTTGGTGGAGAAGTTACACCAGATAGTGGCTTTGATTCTATTGGAATTGATCGTGGAGTAGTGGCTGACAGTACAAGACCTCCATTAACAACCGTTGTAGATTTAACAGTTTCAGGCGCTAATGGTGCTGTAGGTTTTTCTGCAACAAGTATAGATGAAGATGTTGCCGAGGTAACTTTCTCTGTTTCTCTTTCTACACCAGGTGAATCAAACGTTACTATTGCAACAACGTTAGGGGATATTATTATTCCAGCAGGTCAGACAACAGGAAGTCTTGTTGTTCCTTTGGATAATAGTGATGTTTATATTGACCCTGATGTATTAACAGGATCAATAATATCAGTGACAGGTGGTGGTTTTGATGTAATTGAATACGTCAATAAAACAGCAGAAGTTACAATTACAGATACGATTGATACTACAGTGGTAAGTTTATCAAGCCCTGATATCAACGAAGATGCAACAAATGCAACAGTTACAGTTAATTTAAGCAATCCAGGTGAAACCGCGGTTACCGTAACAACTAATTTAGGGTCTGTTGTTATTCCTGCAGGTGAAACATCAGGAACGATAGATGTACCATTAGATAATAGTGATGTTTATGTAGACCCTGAGACATTAACTGTAGAGGTAACAGCAGTTGAAGGTGGAAACTTTGAAGCCGTTGATTTTTCAGAAGCTGTCGCAACCGTGGTTGTTGATGATACAACAGATATAACTCAAGTAACCTTATCAAGCCCCGACATCAACGAAGATGCAACGAACGCGACAATTACAGTCAGCTTAAGTAACCCAGGTGAAACAGCGGTTACCGTAACAACTAATTTAGGGTCTGTTGTTATTCCAGCAGGTGAAACATCAGGAACGATAGACGTACCATTAGATAATAGTGATGTTTATACTGACCCTGACACATTAGCGGTAGAAGTCACAGCAGTTGACGGCGGAAACTTTGAAGCAGTTGATTTTTCAAAAGCGGCTGCAACCGTAGCGATTGATGACACAATTGATACAGTACAAGTTGTCTTAACTGCGACACCGACAGTAGCTGAAGGAGCCGGAGCGGATACCATTACGTATACTGCGACTATCTACACAGTGGATGCCAGTGGTAATCCAACTACGACCACTGCGATAGCTAACAATGCAGTCACAGTGACACTTAATAATGGTGAAACAATTACCATTCCTGCTGGCTCAGCAACATCAAATGTAACAGTAGATGCCGAAACAGATGACGTCTATTTAGAAGCGACCGATTTATCGGTCTCAATTACCGGAGCAGTTGAAGATGTTGCGGGTACGGGCGATAAGTTTGAAGACTTAACCGTGAGCGCTGCACCAGCTGATACGGACGTTACCGACACAATTGATACAGTACAAGTTGTCTTAACTGCGACACCGACAGTAGCTGAAGGAGCCGGAGCGGATACCATTACGTATACTGCGACTATCTACACAGTGGATGCCAGTGGTAATCCAACTACGACCACTGCGATAGCTAACAATGCAGTCACAGTGACACTTAATAATGGTGAAACAATTACCATTCCTGCTGGCTCAGCAACATCAAATGTAACAGTAGATGCCGAAACAGATGACGTCTATTTAGAAGCGACCGATTTATCGGTCTCAATTACCGGAGCAGTTGAAGATGTTGCGGGTACGGGCGATAAGTTTGAAGACTTAACCGTGAGCGCTGCACCAGCTGATACGGACGTTACCGACACAATTGATACAGTTACTGCAACCTTAACAGCAGATGTTTCTGAAATTGCAGAAGATGGTGGCGATATCACTTACACCGTAACATTGACGGGTACTCCTGGATATATTGACCCAGATACTAATTTGACGTTCAAATTATCTAATGGTGAGGAAGTTACAATTATTGCAGGGCAAACGTCTGGTTCAATAACCAAAACATATACTGATGCAGAAATTACCAACCAAGTTAGCATTAGCAATAGTTTCGCATCACCAGCAGTTATTTTAGGTGGAATTGAGTATGAATACTTACAAACTGCGGGTACAACATTAGTTGATGTTGACTATGGTGTTTCTATCACTGATTTAACTGCTAAAGCTCAAGGCGGAGACCTGATTATTGATGAAGATGATTTATTAGCTTCGCGCGGGATAGGAGAGTCAGCTGGTAGTGACCAAAGTCAGTCAGTTATTCAACAAGGTACATTTACCATCGCAGCTGGTGATGGTGTCGATTTATTAACTGTAGACGGTAATGCGGTTATTACTGGTGGTGTTTTTGCGACGACTAGTTTTACAACTGCATTGGGTAATACGTTAGCAATTACTGGTTTTGATGGTGCCATGATAACTTATACATACACATTAAATGATAATGAGTTGTCAACATTGAGCGTGGATGATGGTCAAGATAGCATTTTTGAAGACTTTGCAGTTGTATTGAAAGATACTGATACCCCAATAGCAGATGAAGCAACAGGGACATTAGCGATTCAGATAGTTGATGATGTTCCTACGGCTAAATTAGCTCTTGTCGGTAGTGGGGATAAAGAAATCGCAGAAACTTCAAGTGGTCCAGTTTTTCTAAACTTTGATCTAACGACTGCTGGTTCAGTTGAGGGCGCTGATGGAGCTGTCTCAGCTTATTCATTAGCATTAGACGCGCTTACCGGTACTACAGTGCTTCCTGATTCGGGTATTTACTCAGGACTCACAACTATTTCGGGCTCTAATATTTATCTTTATACAACTGCGAATAATATAGTTGTTGGTCGCGCTGATAATATTAGCGGAGTAGTTATCTTTACTATCGCAATTGATACAGGGACTGGCGAGGCTGAGGTTGTACTGTCAACAGGTGGTCTGTTTCATGAAAAACCAACGGAAGATGATGTCGTCCGAATGACGGGTCTTAAATTAGATGCAGTTCATACGATGACTGATGCGGATGGCGATGTATCAACTGCATCTGTTTCTTTAAGTGATGCTATAAGTTTTACTGATGGCGTTCCGCAAGTGACTGGCTCAACCAATGTTATTACTACTAATACGCTTAATACGGTTACGGGTAGTGTAGACGTCGATTTTGCTGCAGATGGTTTTGGAGAATACACGTCTATTACAGGGCCGGTTATTGAGGGTGTGGTTTACGATTCTCTGGTAAAAAATCCAGATGGTAGTGCTACTTTGACAGCCAAAGACTCTGAAGGAAATGAGTTGTTTGAAGTTACCATGAATGCAGATGGAACATATGATTTCATTGTGTTAGATACTAATCCTGTGACGACATCATCTTCAACGTTGAAAGGCTTAGGTGCTAGTGGACCGGATGGCTATTTACAAGTTTCGGGTGATTTTTCGACAATTATTTTTGAAGGTACTAACATTGGAGATGAAGTTAACTCATCAGGGCAAGGTATGGGAATCAATGATAACCTTCTAAAAGCTGGTGATACACTCAGTATGACTTTCTTTGATGAAACATATGATTCACCATTACATGATATTGACCTAACTAATGATACAGATCCATATGATCCTTCTGCTGCAAATTTAGATGCTTTTCGTAGTGATACTACAGACGTGTCATTACATGTGCAGAAAATGTCTGGTGGTGAAACGGTAACATTAACTGTCAATTATATTTCTTCAGGTGGTGTTATAACCTTGTATAGCATCTATATTGAAGGTAAAAGCATTGGTAATAATCGCGTTGATGATGAGTTATCTTGGACATTGAAGGATAGTAGTGGCAACTCGATTGCTATAGGAACTTATACTCTTGTATCTGAACTTAGCTTAGATGGAACTGAGTTTTCTTCCACAGAATTAGGTGAAAGCTCAGATATTTGGTTTTCATTGTCAGATATAGGGTTGCCAAGCGGCACTTTATTCAATGACATTGATATTTCATCAACAAGTGGTGATGTGAGGTTACTTGAAATGAGCTCTGAGCAATCTTTATTCCCAGCGGATCAAACTTTTGATTTCAATTACGACGTCGCTGATGCGGATGGAGATGTAGTAAGTGGAAGCTTCTCTGCAACGATTGTAGGTGAAGAAGCAACTGGATTTATACTGGATGGAACTAGTGAGGGTGAAGTGATTCAAGGCAGTGCCTATGCAGATATCTTATCAGGGTTAGGTGGTAATGATCTTCTCATTGGTGGTGCTGGAGATGACAGCTTAACCGGTGGAACGGGTTCTGATACTTTCTTAGCTCATGATGTATTGCCAAGTCCTCTTGAATCAGGCGACACTATTACAGACTTCAATCAAAGTGGAGGCAGTTATAATGGTACGGAAGGTGATACATTAGACTTATCTGATTTATTAACGGGCTCAACTATTGATCAAAACAATATCGATACTTATTTAAACATTACAGATGATGGGTATGGAAATACAACCGTTGCTGTTGATACTACCGGTAGTAGTAGTTTTACCACTGTTGCTATATTAGAAGGAGTCACTGCAAATGATATCTCAATAGACTTGACTACTTTGATAGTGGAAGATACTGACGGAGTATAATTTACCTCGGTAAATTTGTTAACTAGCATCAAGGCACCTTCGGGTGCTTTGTGTGTTTTAGGGGATTAAGCTAAAAGTGCTTTGGAAAATCAGGGTCAGGTCTTGCATTGCAGCATTTGTAGGCTAAAATAATTATATGAGTAGACCAATAAGAGTTGAATATGCGGGTGCGCTTTATCATGTTACCTCTAGAGGTAATAGGCGTGAGGATATATTTTTGGATGAGGGTGATAGGCTAGTTTGGTTGTCAGTTTTTGCTGAGGTTTGTGAGCGGTTTAATTGGCGCTGCCATGCTTGGTGCTTGATGGATAATCACTATCATATTTTGGTTGAGACAATTGAGGGCAATTTATCTAAGGGAATGCGGCATTTAAATGGAGTTTATACGCAAAAATCCAATCGAAAGCACGGGCGAGTGGGGCATGTGTATCAGGGGCGCTATAAAGCTATTTTGGTGCAGAAAGATGGGTACTTGTTGGAGTTATCTCGGTATGTGGTTCTTAATTCTGTCAGAGCTGGGATGGTAGGTGATGCGTTGGAATGGGAGTGGAGCAGTTACCCAGCGATGATTGGTGTTAAATCTTGCCCTGTTTGGTTGGAGCCTGATTATTTGTTAAGTCAATTTGGTGCCTCGCGAGAGG
>ENA-OSET01003349-OSET01003349.1-sediment-metagenome-genome-assembly--contig:-NODE-3349-length-14821-cov-3.435024_pt1 | contig 14821 bp, 12 predicted proteins | sample MGYA00237882_ERZ534229 | MGnify/ENA primary metagenome ERZ534229 (study PRJEB26408, sample SAMN06266212) | sediment metagenome | isolation source: Hudson Canyon methane seep mesocosm | place... | reverse complement strand
TAAATTTGAAGTTGAATGATATGGATATTCCTTTTTGTACAACAATACTCCTGAAGTATTAAAGAAATAGAACTGATTGTTTTTGTGTAAAAAGTATCCATTATCTCTAATTTTTAAATTAGGGATTGTTTTTTTAAAACCAAGCTTATCAACTAAAATGGGTTCTTTTGAAGCTTTTGGATTAAATATATAAAAGTTGCCATCGCTGTATATTGGAAACAGCTTATTATTTGTGTCTTGCCAAACCTTAAAATAAGATTCATTTAATTTTAGATTACGACTTAAAAATCCTGATGAGTTTAGTACAAAATTATTATCCCAAACTTTATTCCCATTTTCTAGATGAACCTTATTTGCTTGATATGGAGTTATGTATAGTGCTTGCTTGTTCTCCTCTAGAATGTGTATTGGGTTTTCTTGAGCTGAATACATAATTTTTATTTTCTCCTTCCAAGCACTTTTACCATCTTCGTTTATTTTAACTAAATATTTATCCTGCACCAACAGATATCCTTTATTTATAGGCACAATTTTTTTAATTAGTGGTAATGGATCTGATTGTTCCCATTTTTTTGTCCCTGTTTTTATATCAATAATATTAAACCCTTTAGAGGTTATAACCACCATTGACCCTTTATCTAAACTTGTATTAGAAATATTTCCCCAAATCTTTAATGGACCTTTCCACAAACTTTCTTGTGTTTTAGTATCAAAAGCGTTAATTATATTCTCTTCATCTAGTTTTTCCATTGAAATAGTATCGGAAAATACAAATAGTATATTTTTTGAAGCGTTGAGTACTATGGAAGTTATATTTTCTTTTTCAAACAGAATAGCCCCAGTTTCACCATCAATTTTGAGTAATTGCTTATTCTTTAACCAATAAATATTTTGCTGAGCATCTAATAAAATTTTTTCATTATCAAATAAAACTCCTTTTACAGTTTTAAAAAATTTAGAGTTGAGTCTTTTTGTTTGCCAAATCTGTTTGCCAGTTTTATAACTGTGTAAAGAAATTACAAATTCTTTGTTCTTTATACCATCAACCAATACTGCTTTTTTTTGTGGTAATATTAATGTTTTATTTACCGCTTTAAAACCTTGTTTTTCTGAATCAAAAAGTACCTTTCCAGTAATTATATTTAACATTTTTCTTGAAACTCCTTTACTGTTTAAAGTGCTTGATAGAATCTTTGAATTGATTAAGGGTTTTTGGTCGAAAAGTACAATGGGTGTATAAGGAATTTCTGAATATTCAGAAAAACTAACTTTTTCCAGTTCGACATTAGTCCAAGAGACCTGCTGGGTTTTAGCATTAATTGCCGATACTCTTTTTTGGGTTTTCACCAATAAGGTTCCTGTATAGTTATTTACAATATGTTCTTTTATGGTACTCTTAAATTCGATTATTCCCTGAGAGGCAAGACTTAATGAGCTACTTATTAAAATCAAAAAAATAACTGTTTTTAGATTCATAAAATTTACTGTTTACTTTTTAGTGTTAAACATTTTATTAGAATCTAATTAAATGTTTTCCAAATAGTTTGATCAACTCAATATTTTCAGCTTGTGGTTAACGATCTATTAAACTCAGTTTGGGTTTGAAAACGAAGATACAAAAAGTGAATGATAATTAAGCGGTAATTTGAGCGTGAGCTAAACAGCTATTATCCAGGTCGATTATGGATTTTTTTTAAAAACTATATACAAGTTATTTTATTGGGTCCAAAGTTTCAGAAGTTTTACGAATTTGTTTAAATCGTTATATGAAATTTATTTTTCAAAATAGTGAGAATAATCGACCTTAAGATCAATTTTGGTCAGCCTTTCGCTGAATATATTTATTGGCGATTAAATCTATACACTGGTTCCTAGGTTTTATATTTAATTTAATTCTAAAAAGTTGAATAAATAATCGATATACAACTAAATAAGATTAATTTAATTGACTAATTTTCCTTTACTCTTTGTTAGAATATAATTAAAATGCTCCAAATCTGAATCATTAAGTTCTAATATTCCTGTTACTGTAATAATATCATTCATTTTAAAGGAAGGTTTGGAAGAGAATTGAAGTTCCATGGCTGTTTCGGGCCCACCAACTCCTCAGAAAAACATGAAGACATTGGCCCTTTGGACAAAATGAATAGTTTACCTCTTGGATCAATATCTAAGAAATAACCCGTAATAGTTATTTTTACTCCGTCCAAAATTTTAACAGAAGATGAAAAATATGGATGTAAAAAATACTCTTCATAGTCAGGAAAATATTTTTCAACGAATTTTACTTTGGACAAGTCTTTCCACGTAATCTTCATCTGAGCAAAGCTTAAAAAACTGGACAAAAGAATGAGTGTCATTATAATTTTATTTTTCATTACTTAAAATAGTTGAAATATTCATTTTTAAAATCGGATATATAGCTAGTGAAATGGATAAAATTATTATTAGAAGGACCAAACTAATAATTTGTATTACTTGATTAAGTGGTACCTCTTGTAAGATGATTTGTTGGGGTCTATTTTCTAGAAAATTAAACAAAAAGTATAGGCCTGATTTTGTAAATGAAAAGCCAAGTATAAATGCAAAGCATACTATTAATAACCCTTCGTATGCTATCATTTTTATTAATTGAAAATTGCTAGCACCATAGGTTCTTAGAAGAGCCAAATCAAAAGCATGTTCCTTTATCATTTTATATAAACTTATAAAAATAGTCGTTCCGGAAATAAACAGAATTAAATAGGCAATCCAAGAAATTGTTTTGAATCCAACTCCCGTAAACTCATATAATCTGTTCAATTCATATTTTGGCAATGCAGCTTGCATATTAGTGTTTTTATTAATTTTCCTGGGAAAAGTTAAAAGTGCTAAAGGACTTTTAAAAGAAATTAATAAAGAAGTTATTTCCTTATTATCAGTATTGTGATCATCATCATCATCATTATTTTCATTTTCATGAGCTTTGCCGTCATCATTTTTATGATTATGAACATCCCAGATACTCTCTAAATTAGTAATAATTAAGCGATCTATTACCTTATGTGTGGGTTTAAGAATACCAACTACAATTAACTTTTCATCATGTAGATCTATATTATTATTAACTAACCCATGAGAACTTAAAAAGTCATCACCTACTTTAAGTTGAAGTCTTTCTGCAACCGTATGACCCAATATTACTTCCATATTTTTTTGGAAGGTGTTTCCTTCTTTAATTTTTGCATTGTACAAAGTTGCAAAATTTAGAGTGGTTCCTACAATTCTAAAACCTTTGTAATTATCTCCATAAGAAATGGGAACTGCCATTTTGACCATGGGATTTTTAGCTATTTTTTTTGCTTCTTTATAGAGAATATTTCCTGTAGGGTTGTCTAAATGTAATATAGAAGATAGTACTAATTGTAAAGGACTTCCTTTAGCACCAATAACCAAATCGATATTTCCTAAATTATTTTCCATTTGGTATTTGAAAGAACTTTTTAATTGTTGGATTCCTAATAGAAGTGTAATACTTAGCGATAGTATGAAAACACTCAACAGTGTATACAGAGGTTTCGACTTTAAATTATGAACGCTAATCTTCCAAATATTCATAATGTTATTGAATTTTTAAAGAATGGTTTTATTCTATGATCGTGCTTTATCACTATTAAATTTGACTTGTTCTTTTTAGCATATTTTTTCAGCATTTCTATAACAATAGTACAGTTTTCATCATCTAAATTTGAAGTAGGTTCATCAGCTAAAATAACTTTCGGGCTGTGAATTACAGACAATGCAATACTTAAGCGTTGTAATTGTCCTTCACTTAATTTTAGGATTTTACGATTTTTAAGTTCTAGAAGTACTAATTCACTTAATAACTCATTAATAGCACTTGTACTAATTTTTTTTTTACTAAAAAAAAGACGTGCTTTTAAATTTTCAAAAACACTTAGCGAATGTACAGCGTGATTTTTTTGAAATACAAGACCAATATTTTGTCCTCTAAAAGTATCTAATTTGTTTTAAAATAATAAATTGGTAGCTGTTCCGTCAATAAATACATTGCCACCAACTGGCTTTAACAGACCTGATAAAAGATGTAGGAGTGTGGTTTTACCAATTCCTGATTTGCCTAAAATAAGCAAGTGCTCTTGTTCTTTTAAAGCAATGTCTGGAAAGCAAAAAGTAGCCTCTTCTTGCTTGTAATAAAATGTGAGATTTTCAGTTTTTATCATTTAATGTTGGTGAATGTTTGTGTCTTTTAAAAACTTCCAATTGAAATAATGAGCAACTGAAACTAGTGATGCACCAATAACGGTATAACTAATTTCCCATAATTCTGAATATTCGAGCCTTCCTATTGCAATCATAGAAAAACCTATTGAAGCTATTAGTAAAGGCTTTATTTTGTGATGATTTCTTTTGTAGCTAGGCCAAAGTGAAAATAAAACAAATAATACCCCAAGAATTATAAAAAACCATTCTATCAATGGGTTTTCTAAAAAATGCAGACTACTAAGTGACGAAAAAGAGAGTACTATTGGTATGATAGCACAATGAATAGCACAAATTAGTGAGCTTGCAAGTGCAATAATATCTAGGGTGTTATTTTTTATTTTCATCAGTTTATCTTTTTATGATTTTTAATCAATTGCACCTCTACTAATGCAACACAGTTGCGTTAGTGGAAATATTTGCAAAACTACTATTTATTTGTAGATTACAACATATTAAGTATGAAAAATCTGATGGGATAAGAGTTAATAATGAAAAAGTAATGTTCCATTTAATTGGTTTACATACCAAAAACTAACTTTTTTTATTGAAATTAGTTTTTAGTATGTTAAATTTAATCATTTTTAGCAATGAGCTGCTTCGTTTAGTTCGAATCAAAGGCTATATAAGTCGCTCCAATTTTGTACAGATTATTGATGAATGGATTCCAATAATTATGATTATTGGCTGCTACTTAGTTTCGTATTGAATGCAATTATTCTTTATGCATAAAAGCTATCATAGTTTTTATAAGCTGGATATAAATAGCACTAATTATATACTTTATAGCTAGTTTTTTTATTCATTTATAAATTCACTTAATACAGGTAGGGCTTTATTATTAAAATCGAATAATGCTTGATTTTCCCATGGGGACGCATCTGTGGATTGATTTCCTTTCCAGGCAATTAGTTCGGCTCCCCAATAACAAAATCCTATTCCGTTTTCTAATTCTTTTGTCAATGTTTTTATTTCTTTTATGAAGTTTTTTTGGCCTTCAGCGGATGCTGGGTAGTTTGGAAGAATTAATTGTTCTTCTAATCCTACAATATTATTTGTCCAATCATTCCATTCGAGTGAAAAAGGATAGGCTGTTTCAGCAATCAGAATTTTCTTATTATGAGTATCACTTAAATATTGCATTTTAATTTTGAGGTTGTTTAGAGATTTCTCGTGCCATATTGGATAATAGGATAAGCCAATAATATCATAGTCTAAAACACTCACTTGATTGTAAAACCAATCAGCCCCTTCAATACCAGCATAATGTAATATTATTTTAGTATCATTCGCATGAGTTCTTACTGCAGTAATTGCAGTATCCATTAGTTCATTAAATTGCTCAAAATTGTTAGAAATATGTCCATAAGGATGAAGTATTCCTGTGTTTATTTCATTGCCAATCTGAATATAATCTGGTTGTAATTCCGTTACAATTTTTTCAGTGTAGTTATATACGCTGTCTTTTAATTGAGTAAAGTTAATTCCTCTCCACTCTAAAGGCGTTTCCTGATGAGCAGGGTCTGCCCAGGTATCAGAATAATGAACCGTCAACCAAGTTTTAAAACCAATAGTTTTTAAAGTATTGGAAAACTGTTTTACTTCATTAAATCCAGAGTGATTGTTAATCGGATGTACCCAAAGCCTTAATCTGATAGTGTTTACTCCATTTTCTTTGAGAATGTTTAGAAAATTATTCTGATTTCCATTCTCATCATAGAATATTGGGTTGGAATTGGATATTTCGGGATATCTTGAAATGTCAACGGCAGAAATAAATTTTAAATCCCCGTTTTCTAGAATAGGTTCGCTTGTATCATCTTTGGTACAAGAAATGAAAAGTGAAAGGATTATTAATAATTGAATTAGTCTATTCATTTTTAACATGTATTACTTTTTAACTTACACTATCTCTTTGTGTATTTTTCAGTCATTTTAAATGATCTTTATAATGGATTTATCGTATTTGTAAATGACTTTTTGGGATACAATATGCGTGTATTTTTAACCATATCGGAAAAATAGTAAATTGCAATGAATTTCGATTTAAAATATAGTTGCAATGAGCCAGATTTAACATTTTTATTTCGTTTCATTCTATATGGTATTCATAATTTTAGAGACTGCAAGATTTTTTGATTATCTAAAAATACCAAAATCTATTAATCATCTGTTGCTTTATATCCAACAGGAAAAGCTTTCAGTATTTCTTTTGCTAGGTCCCATCTATTGAATCCCTGCTTCCCATAATCAAGCCCTCTTCTAACGATGACTAAATCATGTGACGGAACAACAATAACATATTGTCCACGGTTTCCAGCCGTAGAATATGCGTCTTTTGGGACATCATTTCTATGATCTGGAACGAGCCACCATTGCCCTCCATAAAAATTACCGATATTTTCTGTGGCTGGTGCAGGGGTTCTTACAAAGTCAATCCATTTTTCAGAAAGTAATCTTTTTCCATTCCAAACTCCGTTTTGCTCATAAAGTAAACCAAACCGAGCAAGATCTCGGGCATTGGTATATACCTGACTGCTAAAAATAAAATCGCCAAATCTGTCGGTACTCACAAAAGTATTTCTCATTCCAATTATATCAAATAATGCTTTTCTTGGAAATTCTATATATGTTTTGTTGTCGCCAAGAGCGTTCTTCATAGCCAATACACCCAGTAGTGTATCATAATTCTCATAATCCCAATATGTGCCAGGATTTCTAATTAGTCCTCTATTTCTTGCTCCATTAACCGAACTTGCTCCTGCCCAATAGGAAAGCCCAGATCCAGTGGCATATTCCATACTACGATTGTCTACATTATATAAACCACTAGACATGTTTAATACGTTTCTTAATGTGATTTCTTTCCGTGGATCATTCCCAGAATTTTTTTCTTTAGGGAGCCATTCAATTCCAAGTGGGACGTCTAGTTTCATTTTTCCTTGATCTACCAACATTCCTATCAAAGTAGCTGCGATACTTTTGGATGTAGACCAAGTTCGAGTTTTAGTATACATGTTAACACCCTCTGCATACCGTTCATGAATAATTTTACCTTGATGAACAACAATTAAACTGAGAGTGACTTGCTCGGGAGATTCCCTTTCAAATGACCATTTTGAGGCTTTGGCTAATAAATCTACATTGATATACTTTGGTGTTTTTTGTTCTTTTATCAAATCACCTTCAGGCCAAAGTAGGGTAGCAGGATTTCCAGGAAGTGGAGGAAGACTCTGTAAGGGAAGGTCGTCGATTCTGTCAAATGTTTGATCGGGAGCTAGAATGATGCTTCCAATACCTTCTCTGAATACTGCTCGCATTATAGGAGTGTCTTTGGTAGATCCGATGATAACCGTTTTTTTATCCCAATCTATTGTATAGTCTCCACCTTGAGCATTTCCTACAGGTTGTTTTAAATATTTAAGTTCCTGATTATAGACTTGCTCTAGGGTTCTGTTAGAAGTGAAAAGTCCATTGCAAGTTAGAATTGCTTGAACTCCGTATTGAATCATTTTTCTATTTGATTTTGAATAATCAAAGGATTCTAATTGTTGTCCGTAACCTATGAAGTTAGAAAATATTAGAATGGCTAATAGGAGAAAGTTTTTTTTCATTATTTTATTTAAAAATTATTTATATATAGCCGCTAAGGTTCTAGAGAGTATAGGAGATAGGTGCGGTATAATTCATTTTTGAACGTTGACTGAGCCAAAAAAACTTGTTTTTATATTAATAAACTGGGACTTTAAATTTGGCCCAAGTGCCTATTTGTTAATATTTATTGTATCTAATTTGTTTTACTGAAAACATCCTGTTATATCCAAACTGATTTAATTTGACATCAGATCCTGTCTCTATATAATATTTGAACCCACTCACTACAGATTCTACATATTGTTTCATATTGGGTATTATGTATAGTTTGCTTAGAGCTGCTATGAATATTGTTGGATATTTCTTCAATATTATCGTTGGCAGCATATTTATCCTAATTATTAATAGAGATTCAAAATCGTTTTGTGGGATTATTTCCCATTTAACTTTAGCAGATGCTTCTTTTCCATTACCTATGATTAGTTCGTAACCTTTTCCTTCGGTCCACTCTGTAAATATTCTTTTCAAGCAAATCCCATTATAATATTTAATAAAATCAACGGCTCCTACGCTACCCCATTTTTTTACATTATTTGACATGCAAAATGGGTGGCAATAATTCAGGTTTCCTGGTTTAGATATTACTTTCCATACCTCTTGAGATGGAGCTTTAATTTTTATCTGTGCACTTACTTGTTTAGTGATTAATCCCTTAGAAAAATTCATTTTTGAACTAATTATATGGTGTTTTAGTAGCTACCAATAGTGATGGCCTCTAGTGGTTTGCTAAATAAAGTTAGTCTTAGAAAACGAAGATACAAAATGTGTAAGATAATGAAGGGTTATTTTTGCGTTAGCTAAAGAGTCGTTATCTCTTTCGCATATAGATTTTTTGAAATAAAAAATTACAAGTTAGTCACTATGATATGTAACGATTTTGATCATTTTTTTGATGAATGAATTCTATCGTGATTGTCTATTTTTCGTATTAAAATTTCCATATTAGTTATTCGAATTGCTGGTCCCAAAAAAAACTTATTAGGCAATTTTTAATACACGGTGAAGTAGCAAGTTTTTATTCAGCTATTTTCTTTTTGTCTTTACTTGCTCCTATTAAAAACAATATTATTGGAGTAAAAATCATTCCCATTATTAATGGTAAAAACCAAATTCCAAGTCCATCAGCATTATCGTTTGCATTCTGAACTGTTCTAAAAACTATTAAACCAAGAAATTCTTTTATTTATCTAAACTGAAAGTTTCTTTGCCTCCTTTCCAGGTTTTAGTAGCCCATTTATCACAAGTACCATCTCCGTATTCAACCGTTGCTACCCATTTTTTTTCTGCAAAATATTTTATTGTACCAGAAACAATATAATCACAACCTTCAATTTTTATTAATGGCGAGCTAATAACCTTTTTGTATTTACCGCCTTTCTTTTTAGCAGAGAGGTCAATATTTTTTTTATCACCATTAATTTCTAAAGAAGCCCACACATCTTTGGTGCCATCTCCATAATCTATGGTAGCTATTAAGACTCCATCTTTTGAATACTCAACGACACCTTTGGTACTATATTCAAAATCTGCTGGTTTTTCAATAGGAGATACAATATTCATTTCATAACCACTTTTAAGGGTTAATAAAGAGGTTTCATCTCCAAAGTCTAGACCATAGAGATCTTGTTCTTGCTCAGAGCAGGCTGTTAAAAAAAAGACAGTGATAGTTGCTAGAAAGATTAAATTTTTCATAATGTGTAAATATTTTATTTTTTTGTGAGCAATTTTTAATCAAGTATTTTAAATACTTACAACGAATATATAAAAATAATAATTGACTGATAAGTATAAAATTCTTAAAATTAAATATTTAGCAGTCAATTTATATTTTAGTTTCAAATTTTCAACCAATCATATAAATTGCTTAAAGGTAGTTTAGTATTATTTTTTATAAAGCACATTCATAATATTTATATAACGAATGCTACTCCTTCACAAAATTTTCCCAGCGTCTCATGTAGTTTATAAAACTCATACTCAAACCTTCTTTTTCTAAATGCTCTTTAGACACAGGTGTTTCAATAGGGGTAAATGTTGAATCTTTCATTACCAGTTTCGGAAAGTTGTGGTGCAGAATAGCAGAGCGACCAATACTTACAAAATCTACACCGGCATCTAATACTTTTAGCACATCTTTAGCTGTTATTATCTTACCTGCTACAGTAAGTTTTACATCTTTTCTATCAAGTTTTGTAAAATGGTTTAACAAACTATAGTTTCGGTGTTCTTCTTCTTCCGCTTGTTTCCATACATCCCACAGAGAGATGTCTAAAAAATCGATATTTCCTTCGTTAATTAAACGTTGTGATACTTGTTTTACTTCAGATAGACGCATGCCAAATCTTTCGGGAGATAGTCTAACTCCCAGAAGAAAATCTTTGCCACAGGTAGCCCTAATTGCATCAACAATTTCAAACAATAAACGCGATCTGTTTTCAAGTGATCCTCCATACACATCCGTTCTTTTATTAATATCTTTACTAAGAAATTGTGTTAAAATATAACCATGTGCACCATGAACCTCTACACCGTCATAGCCAGATTTTTTAGCCCGCACTGCGGCAAGAATAAAATCGTTTCGTAACTGTTCTACTTCGTTTAAAGACATACTACGTGCATTGTGTTTTGTGTTTTCAGACGGACAAATGGGCCGTTCTCCAATAACTGCCTCAGGAGATCGCATGCCCGCGTGATGTAGTTGTAATACCGCCAAACTTCCAAAAGCTTGTATCCTTTTAGTTAGTTTTTGATGCCCTTTTATATGAATGTCAGAAAAAACACCCAATTGCCCCGGAAAACCTTTTCCAATTTTCTGAACGTGCGATGCGCACGTCATGGTAATACCAAACCCTCCCTTAGCACGCTGGGTTAACCATTTATATTCATCTTCAGATAAGGTTCCATTTTTATTACTTTGGCTATTTGTCATAGGGGCTAACATAAACCGATTACTACTTGTTTTACCACAGTTAAAATGGATGGGAAGTGACGCTTTTTTTTTCATAATTTTATTATATAGAATGTGGTAACTATTTTTTATCTATCAAAAACGGAATACAAATCTGAAATCACAGATGAAGAAGAGAATAATTGTATATTTTCATCAACACAAAAAACAGTTTTAAAAAAGTTGCTTTAAGACTTTTTAAAACCTTAATATTTTAGATGTATTGTAGTCTCATAATTACTCAATAAATTTACAATACTTCTTAAAGTTTAGCAACGTTATTTGTTTAAATATTTAATCAAAGCCAACATCATAAAATTACTAAGAATAATAAAATGAATTTCTTAAAAGAGTATTATCAATACTAAAATTATATTTAGAACCTATAAAACCTCAGTGATTTGTTCAAAAAGTAAAATTGTATTGAGCATAATTCATTCTAATTAGTACATAAGAAAAAAATAACGCAATCTATTCATGTATATCAGAGCTAAACAGTCTAATTTTACCTAGTAAGGTCTTGTTTTAAATACTTATCCAATACAAATTATGTAGGTAAAAAAATCCTTGTTTACTCATAATGTATCTTATTTTTTTAGTATTTTTATAAATGTATTGAACGTAGTAAAGAGACTATTCACATTATGATAAAAGAAAATACTTGGTTTAAAATTTTCTATAAGCTCAATAGTTTGGGTTTTAATGGCCTGTATTTTGATATTAAAATTGGTAGAAGAAAATACATTAGAATTAGAATTTGGTAATTTTAATCATTTTACCTTTAGATTCAATAGCATGGCATTGGCATTGTAGGTTAATGCTCATTTTATAAGATTTTAATTTTCTTATCTATGAAGTAATCTTTGTGTGTCAATACCTAATGCACTTAAAATTATATAGTTATAAGGTATTAATTACAGTTTTAGTAATACGCTCACTATAACTATTTATCTTCCAATGATCTGGTTTCCATCCTTTTAAAAAACGATGAAAATCTGCCCAAGCAAAAGCATATAAAGTTCGCCACTCTCTCTCTAGAGCTTCATTTTTTTTACCCATTGCTTTGTGTAAAGCTCTAAAATAACTATCTAAAATTTTTGTCTCTAGTCGTTCACACTCTTTTTCTTGTAAACAACTACCTATAAAATAGGCGACGTCTTTTATACCACAACCACCACCAACATATTGATAATCTACTCCGGCAACTTCTCCATTCTCAGAAAAACAAAAATTTGCCAATTTAGCATCGCCATGAACAAAGGTTTTATACCTAGCATTGTTCAATTTTGCATTTATAGCAACTGCCGCATTTTTTAAGTTAATATCCTTTAAAGCCTCTAATTCTTGAGGTCTAGTTTGTAAATGCCAATAAGTTCCTACTTCCCATAAACCACTTGGATGTGCCCCTAAAAATCTTGCATGAAATTTTGCTAGCCATGTTAAGCAAGAAACTATTTCAGCCCAGTTAACTGTATTTTTTCGCACAGAGAAACCGGCTGCATCTAAATCTTCTAAAATAATTAAAACGTCTTCATTTCTTTTTAAGGTTCCAAAACAATGAGGCACTCTAGAACTACTCTTTTTACTATAGGATGCATACCAAGAACTTTCTACCTCATAGGATTTTAGTTTTCTTGTGTGACTAAGTTTGTTATTCCAACCTATTGGATGTGTGAGGTTTTCGGGAATTTGAACGTGTTTTACCACCACACTATTTACAGGAGCACCTGTTAATTCAAATCGAATAATTTTTCCATAACCACTCCATAGATCTTGAAGTGTTTCTGTTTCTTGTAAATGAAATGCTCCAGTTCTATTTAAAATAAACGATTTAAAGGAAGCATCCATTTTTTGTATAATTTTAAAATATATTTTTCTGCATAGCTCTTCTTTGTGTTTATTTCTAGAGATTTTTGCAGATTTCTTTTAATAAATTAAAAATTAGCAACTAGTTTATAATTCTTTTTCTAGTTACTATCATATGGATGTTTAGCTAAAATTACTGCAATTGTCTCAAACAGCCAACCAGTGCAACTTTTAAAACTTATTAATAGATAATTTTAAAACCAGCCAAATAAATATAATTTAATATGTGAGTAAATGCCCTGGTTTTGATGTCATTTTCTTTATTGGAGGAGCAAATTGTGTAAGTTTTATACCCTTAACGGCTGCTTTATATTCTTCAAGTGTAGGTATCCTACCAAGAATTGCAGAAAGAACAACTACCGGTGTTGATCCCAGTAATGATTCTCCTTTCTTACGATCAGAGTCTTTTACAACTCTTCCCTGAAATAAACGTGTAGAAGTAGCCATTACAGTATCTCCTTTTTCAGCTTTTTCTTGGTTCCCCATACAAAGGTTACAACCAGGTCGTTCTAGATACAATATATTATCATATTCAGTCCTAGCTATGCCTTTTGGAGCTGAATCATCAAATTCAAAACCAGAATATTTTTGAAGAATTTTCCAGTCGCCTTCTTCTTTAAGTTCATCAATAATATTGTAAGTAGGTGCAGTTAATACTAGCGGTGCTTTAAATTCAACATTTCCATAGTGCTCCTCTAAATTTTTTAGCATTTTGGCGACTATCTTTATGTCACCTTTGTGAACCATACAAGAGCCTATAAAACCTAAGTCTATTGACTTTTGTCCTCCGTAAAAAGAAAGTTCGCGAATGGTATCATGTGTATAACGTTTAGAAACATCTTCATTATGAACATCTGGATCTGCAATCATTGGTTCATCAATAATATCTAAATCTACAACAAATTCAGCATGATATTTAGCATTTTCGTCAGGTGTTAGTGGAGGTTTTTCACCTGATTTAATTTGATCAATTCGTTTGTTTGCTTTATCAATAAGTCCTTGAAGAACTTTGTGATCGTTATCCATGCCTTTGTCGATCATTATTTGAATTCGACCTTTAGCAATGTTTAGCGATTGTATAAGTGTATCGTCTTGAGAAATACAGATAGAAGCTTTAGCTTTCATCTCTGCTGTCCAATCTGTAAAAGTAAAGGCTTGATCTGCAAGAAGGGTTCCTATATGAACCTCAATAATTCTTCCTTGAAATATATTTTCGCCTTTAAATTTCTTTAACATCTGATATTGTGTAGCATGAACAACATCACGAAAATCCATGTGATCTTTCATTTGTCCTTTAAAAGTCACTTTCACAGATTCTGGTATTGGCATAGAAGCTTCACCAGTCGCCAAGGCTAACGCAACGGTTCCAGAGTCTGCGCCAAAAGCAACGCCCTTAGACATTCTGGTATGAGAATCTCCCCCAATAATAATAGCCCAATCATCTATAGTAATGTCATTTAGTACTTTATGAATTACATCGGTCATTGGTGGGTATTTATGCTCTGGATGACGCGCTGTTATAAGTCCAAAGTCACTCATAAATTTCATTAGTCTATCAGCAGTGCCTTCAATGTATTTTTTTTCATGCGTGTCTAATAAAAGATAATCTTCCTTGGAGCCATTTTTCATCTCCGTAAAATTTACTGATTTCATGTTTAATTATTAGAAGCTGTACTTAATAAAGATAACTGAGTTACTTTATCATCTCCTAGGTTGTCAATTGGTTTGACAGGATATTCTCCAGTAAAATAATGATCTGTAAGTTGAGGATAAGTATTATTTCTTTTATCAAATCCCATTGCTCTATACATTCCTTCAATAGATAAAAATTTTAAAGATTTTGCATTTATATATTCGCAAATTTCATCATTTGTTTTATTGGCAGCTAAAAGCTCTTTTTTTGTAGGTGTATCGACACCATAAAAATCAGGAAATTTTATTTCTGGAGAAGCAATTCTAACATGAACTTCTTTGGCTCCAGCATCATAGAGCATTTTTACTATTTTATGGGAAGTAGTTCCTCTAACGAGTGAATCATCAACTAAAATAATTTTCTTATTTTTAATTGATGATTTATTGGCATTTAATTTT